>Ga0209092_10000789_pt1 | contig 31874 bp, 43 predicted proteins | sample FraStrMetagenome_FD_187446 | JGI IMG/M metagenome (GOLD analysis project Ga0209092, IMG submission 187446) | Marine eukaryotic phytoplankton communities from Arctic Ocean - Fram Strait ARC3M Metagenome (SPAdes) (version 2) | ecosystem: Environmental > Aquatic > Marine > Oceanic | place: Fram...
CTTTAGTACGAGAGGACCGAGAAGGACATACCTATGGTGTACCAGTTATCGTGCCAACGGTAAACGCTGGGTAGCTAAGTATGGAGTGGATAACCGCTGAAAGCATCTAAGTGGGAAGCCCACCTCGAGATGAGTATTCTCATCACGAAAGTGAGTAAGGTCACGGTAAGACTAACCGTTTAATAGGCATCAAGTGTAAGTATAGTAATATATGTGCTGAGATGTGCTAACAGACCGAGGACTTGAATTTTTAAAACATATTTTTAAGAAAATAGTTCTTAAAAATATGATATATCTTTAAAGTAAATTACTTTAAAGATTTTTGCTTTGGTGTTTCTAGTGTACTGAACGGAACCACGCTGATCCATCTCGAACTCAGCTGTGAAACGTTATAAATCGGCGACAATACTTGGGGGGGGACCTCCTGGGAAGATAGCTCAATGCCAAAGTTTTAATATGATTGAATAGATATACCTTTACCCTTTCTTGGTTAAGTAATGTTGTAATTACCGAAATATTTTAAAGTATTTTGTGTTTAGGAAACTAACATTATTTATATTGAAATTGGAATAGAATAAACAGGGAACACGACGAAGATCGATCTAGATAGATAACAAATATTTCTAATATTATTATATAATATGAATTATAATGTGGATTATAATCTTATTTTCTGTATTTAAATTTTTAATATTTATAGAGGATTTTCAGCTATGGATACTCGTTTACTTGTAATTGCTCTTCCTTTATTGACAGCAGCAGGTTGGGCTTTAATTAATATCGGCACGTTAGCTATTCAACAAATTCAACGTTTATCACGTTAAGAGACTTGATCTTAATACAGTACAGGGAAAAATTGAAAAATATTTGATTTTTCCTTGTTTCTTTTATATAATGTCTTTAGGTTTTAGTAATTATTTATAAAAACTATAAAATAATACAAGACTTTGATAGTAAAAATTTAAGTAAGACTCACTTAATAGTATTTAAATGCAAACTTTAAATATTATTAAGTAAATTACTTAAATTAATTTCTTTATAAATTAACTCTTTTCATTCCAACGTTCTAAAACTACTGTATTGGAACCATCACTATTTTGTTGGTATTTAACAGGTTGGAATCCTAATTTTTGACTTTCACCAATGATCACTTCACCAGCATATTGTTGAGCAATTTTATCAATAAAACTTTCTACTGGGTACGGCTGTTCCCAAAAACTCATATCAACAACCAGTTCATATTCTTGCCCATTCCAAGCAAATTCAATATCATAACCGTTTGACTGGTTAATAGTTAAGTTTAATTTTTCTAACTCTGTTGAATTTTTTTGTTTTTGATGTAAGATATCTAACTTATTCAAAGCTTTTTCTAAATAAGTGATATTTTGGAAACTTGTTTTCATATTTGTAAAATGAGACATATGTGTTGGGCGGTCGTTAACATTAATAGAATATTCTATTACATATTATAAATAGGACGTGTTTTAAAAACCGTCTATTATTCGTTTAAAATGAATAAAAGGTTACTACTATACTAAATTATATATATAATTTAGTATAGTAGTAACCTTTTATTCAACAATTTTTGCTTTTTTAAGTAATTGGTAAACCGTTTCTGTAGGTTTTACACCATAACTTAACCATTTTTGAATTTTTTCTACTTGAAAGCTAGACTCTTTAGTTAAGGGGTTGTAAAAACCCAGTTGTTCAATTGGGCGGCCATCCCGACGGGTTGTATGTTCCATAATAACTAATCGATATACAGGTTGTTTTTTTCGACCAATCCGAGTTAATCGTAATTTTAACATAAAGAAATTTATAATTGTAAATTTAAATAAGAATTTTAAAAATTTAGTTTTGTCTAATTAACGTCTTGAATAGTACTCAATTACTAGTAACTCATCAAGTTCTAACAATAAGTCATTTCGATCACAATAATTTGTAATTTTACCTTCAAGTTTAGCTGTATCAAACTGTAAATGACCCGGTCGCTCAACAAATCGTATATTTTTTAAATTTGTTTCGACTAAATTTTTTGAAGTTGATTTTGCTTTAGCGCTGATGATATCTTCAATTCGACATTGGAAACTTGGAATACTTACAGTTTTACCATTAACTGTAATATGTCCATGATTAACTAATTGACGAGCACTTGCCATCGTAGGAGCAAACCCAAGACTAAAACAAATACTATCTAAACGCATCTCTAATAACTGTAATAAGATTAAACCTGTTACACCTTTTCGACGACGTGCCTCTTTAATATAACGGTATAACTGACTTTCAGTTAAACCATAATTAAATTTTAGTTTTTGTTTTTCTTCTAGTCGAATACCATATTCAGTCGGTTTTTTTTTATTTTCAGCACCTTTTCCATGCTGACCTGGACGATCTTTTTTCTTTGATTGTTTTTGTGTTAAACCAGGTAAAGTTCCTAAACGTCTTGTAATTCGTAATTTAGGTCCACGGTATCGTGACATAAAGTATCATAGATTCGTTTAATTATATTTTCTTAATTTTCCTTGGAAATAACTTTTTTTTGGGCGAGTGACCGGACTCGAACCGGCGAATGGCGGAACCACAACCCACTGCCTTAACCACTTGGCCACACCCGCCATAAGATTTACAAATATATTTTATCAGGTTATATTGGTGTTAGTCCAGAGTTTTAAAAAAATTCTTATTTACCTATAAATTTATTACTATAATGGGACCATGGGTAATTTAACCACATTTTTTTTTAATGGTGAAGAATATTACATAACCCAACAAGTAAGTTTGAGTAAATTAATCGAGTATTTTGCTTATAAATCAACCCTTTTTGTTGTTGAATATAACAATTTTATTTGTAATAAAAATAAATGGAATGAAATATTAATACAAAACAACGATAGGATTGAAATTATTACAATTGTTGGGGGTGGATAATTCTATAAAATTTTTATAGAATTATCATTCTTAAATTCGAATATTAATTGCATATTGAGTTTCTAAAACTTTATATAAATTGTTTAGAATCTCATCAATTTTTTTTGTAACCAATGTTTTTTCAGTTGATTGAAAAGTTAATTGAATACATAAACTTGTTTGATGCTTTGGTATAGAAGAACCTTGATATTCATCTAAAAGATCAACATGTCTTAAATCTTTAGTTCCATGATTTAAAATTGTTGCTTTAATTTCGGTAAAAAGAATTTTTCGATCAACAATAAAAGATAGATCTTTGGTAATTTTTGGGTATAATGAATACGGCTGATACAATGATAATTTTTTCTGTTGGAATTCATTTTTTAAAATTTCAAAATTAAACTCAAATAAGAATAATCCTGTGGAAATATTATTTTTTTTAGCAGCAATAGGATGAATTTGGCCAAAAACACCTACATTGGATTGATCTGATAAATATAATTCCGCAGTGCGGTATGGATGTAATATATTATCATATTTTTCTAAAGTAGAGTTTTTCCAATAAACTGAAATATTTAATTTTTTAAATAATTCTTCGATTTTTCCTTTTGCTTCAAACCAAGATAATGTTGTCGCAGTATCATTCCATTGACGTTTGGATTTTAAACCACCAAAAATACCTGAAATAACTTCTTTTTCAGTATAATTAGACTTAATATCACCTGAAAATACGTGACCATACTCAAACCCTTCCAAAATATTATTACTTTGTTTTAAATTCTCCCCAACAGTTTGAATTAACTTCGGTAATAAACTTGTTCTAAGAGTCGAATAATCAGTAACTAATGGATTTATAAGATGTATACTATTTGAGGCTTTTTCATTAACTAAAGAATATTGGATTAATTCATTAAACCCTTCATTTAAAAAGCAAGTAGTTAATTTCTTTCGTACTTGATAACTAAAATCCTCTTTTCCAATATTGTAAATATTTGGTAAATCAGTAACAAAATTATTAAACCCATGTAAGCGCCCAATCTCTTCAATTAAATCAATTTCCCGTTCAATATCATCTACTCTTGAAATTGGAACTTCAACTATCCATATTAAACTTTTTTCATCAAATGAGAATATAAAATTTAATCGATTTAAATAGTTGGTAATTTGAATTGGTAATAATTGAGTTGATTCTTGATTTGAGTGATCTCGAACTGGACCCAAAATTTCAATAATGTTTTCATACCTTAAAACAATTTTTGATAATTCAGGTTGTTCAACTTGTGACGTAGTATGGATCTTACAAACAAGTTCCGGGTTTGAAATTTTTAATAAGGAAATCAGACGGATTAATGCTTGAATAAATGAACTGTTATTTAAGCCTTTTTCATAACGTGCTGATCGGTCTGTCCGAACTCCAAGAATACGCGATTGTTGACGAATTTTTTTAGAATTAAAAATCGATGCTTCGATTAATAATGATTTCGTTTCAGGTGTATATGAAACAGTTTCATTTGGAATAATCCCAGCAATACTTAAAGGGTAATTATTTGCCTCTACAACTAAAATACTAGGATCTAAGTTATATTTTAAATTATTATTGGCAGTAAATACGGTATTTTCGGTAGCTGGTTTTAATGTAAACTTAAAATTCTCTGTTTTACTAATCTGTTTAACCCTATCTAAATCGTAAAATTCAAATGGATACCCAGTTTCTAACAGAATATAAGTTTGTAAATCTAATAAATTCTTGGTAGGTTCTATTTCCGAGCAAAGTAATTTCTCGGTTAACCATTTTGGAATGGTAAAATCAGTTAAATTTTCAATAGTAATAGCAACAAAAGTTGAATAATTTATTGATGGTTCTGAAGAGATTAATGTATCTTCAATTTGATGTTGGTAATTTAATGCCTGTTGCGTATATAATGATTCTAAACTTTGTGTATTAAGTAACGCAGTTACTTCTTTGGCAATACCTTTGATGGATAAACTATCAGCTCTATTTGCAGTTGCCGAGATATCTAAAACAGTCTTTTTTTGTTTATTGATTTCTATCTCTAATGTTTCTTCAACCTCAAATCCTCCAAGAGTGAGTTTATCTATTAAGTCGTTTAATTGAACAGTCTCTAAACTAACTAATTCGTTAATCCAATCTAATGATGTATACATTTTTACAGTTAGGATAATTTGTTATAATTAATTTGCTTTTGTGAATACTAATCCATTACTTTTTCCATAACGTTCCATAAATCTCATAAACCGATCCCACGCTTCTGGGCTTTTCATAATATAAATGGCTTCAATTGCTTCAGGTTTACCATTAACAAATCGTGCATTAACATCACGGGTTTCAAGAATCCCTTCTTCATCAATTAAATACATACCAGTAATTTCACCTTCTTTTGCAGTATTTTTATCTAAAATATTCGGATTTTTGAAACGGAAAGTTGCTGTTCCTGTACTTCCATCGCGGGAGCGCGTTAAACGTACATCAGGTAATACTTTTTCATCTAACCCTTTTATAAATTGAATTTTAGCTTCCATATTTTATTTTTAAAAGTTTCTAATAACTTTAGTGTATCGAAAATGGAACGTAATGTAAATTCTTGGAGCTTTAGTAATCTATAATTTTTATTTAAACTGGGGTGGCAGGATTCGAACCTACGAATGGCGGAGTCAAAGTCCACTGCCTTACCGCTTGGCGACACCCCAGAATAGTAACACAGTTTAATACTGTTTTTAGATCTTTGTTTATTGGGCAAGAAGGGATTCGAACCCCTGACACCGTAGTTCGTAGCCACGTGCTCTAGTCCACTGAGCTACAAGCCCAAACTGTGTTACATAATAATATAATACTAAGAACTATTCTTTTTAGTAAAGCTTTTATAGAAAAGATTTTAAACAAATTAATTAATTGACTTGCAAACTTTATCTAATTTCCTTTAAAATCAGATTTTGAAGATTTTTTTTATAAATTAATTTAAGAAATAAATTATTAATATGCCAAAGAAAATATTATACCAAGATAATGCAAGACGTGCTTTAGAACGAGGTATGGAAATTATGGTTGAAGCTGTTTCTGTAACCTTAGGCCCAAAAGGGCGAAATGTAGTATTAGAAAAACCTTATGGTGCGCCGCAAATTGTTAATGATGGAGTAACAATTGCAAAAGAAATTAAATTACAAGACCATATTGAAAATACAGGTGTTTCTTTAATCCGCCAAGCTGCTGCAAAAACAAATGATGTAGCAGGTGATGGGACAACTACAGCAACTGTTCTGGCATATGCAATGGTAAAAGAAGGATTAAAAAATGTAGCGGCGGGAGCAAACCCAATTTCTCTTAAATTAGGTATGGAAAAAGCTACTCAGTATTTAGTTAGCCAAATTAATGAATTTGCACAGCCAGTGGAAGATATTCAAGCAATCCAGCAAGTTGCTTCAATTTCCTCAGGAAATGATAATGTTATTGGTTCATTAATTGCTGATGCTTTGTCAAAAGTTGGGAAAGAAGGTGTAATTTCATTAGAAGAAGGTAAAGGAATTACGACAGAATTAGAAATTACGGAAGGGATGAAAATTGAAAAAGGTTTTATTTCACCTTATTTCATTACAAATACCGAAAAAATGGAAGTTGAGTATGAGAACCCATATATTTTATTAACTGATAAAAAAATCACTCTAGTTCAACAGGATTTATTACCAATATTGGAACAAATAACAAAAACCAAACGGCCATTATTAATTATTGCGGAAGATGTAGAAAAAGAGGCACTAGCAACATTAATCTTAAATAAATTACGCGGAATTGTAAATGCGGTAGCCGTACGGGCACCCGGGTTTGGAGAATTACGTAAATTAATGTTACAAGATATTGCTGTTTTAACCGGTGGGACTGTTATCACTCAAGATGCAGGATTAAGTTTAGAAAATATCCAATTAAGTTTATTAGGCCAAGCACGTCGGGTAATTATCAATAAAGATAGTACAACGATTGTTGGGGATGGATTAGAATTAGACGCTATTAAAATTCGTTGTGAGCAATTACGCAAACAAGTTAACGTTGCAGATACAGGTTATGAAAAAGAAAAATTACAAGATCGAATTGCTAAATTATCCGGGGGTATTGCTGTCATTCGAGTAGGTGCAGTTACTGAAACTGAGATGAAAGATAAAAAACTACGGTTAGAGGATGCTATCAATGCTACTCGGGCTGCTGTTGAAGAAGGAATTGTACCTGGTGGGGGAGCTACTCTAGCACATTTATCTGATAATTTATTAACATGGGCCAAAAACAATTTACAAGAAGATGAATTAGTTGGAGCAATGATTATTGCACGAGCAATAACAGCTCCATTACGCCGAATAGCTGAAAATGCTGGTATAAATGGTGCAGTTATTATTGAGCAAGTACAACAACAAGAATTTGATATAGGTTATAATGCTGCTATAAATCGATTTGGAAACATGTATGAAGAAGGTGTAGTTGATCCGGCAAAAGTAACACGTTCTGGAATACAAAATGCAACTTCAATTGCCAGTATGATTTTAACTACTGAATGTATTATTGTTGACCAAGATAAAAATGTAAACGAATAACTTAATTCGTTTACATTTTTATATAAATTTATAAATCGTTTAAATCTCCCATTGCATCATTCGCTGATAAATTTTCATCAGCCATATTTTTCATTGCTAATTTTAATTCATCAACAACGGATTTTAAAGATTCAGAGTTTTCTGTTTGAATATCTTGACGAATATTTTCAATAAGTTGTTTTATATTATTTTGTTCATCTTGAGAAATTTTTTCTTTTAAAAGCTCTAGTTCTTTTTCGGCTTCAAAACATAAAGTTTCTGCTTGATTTTTCAAATCAATATTTTGTCGTTTTTCTTGATCTGCTGAAGCATATTTTTCAGCATCAGCTAACATATCATCAATTACATTTTCTTCTAAATTTGATGCACCTTGAATTGTTACTGACTGTTCTACTCCTGTTTCAACTTCTTTTGCTTTAACGGATAATAAACCATCTACATCAATATCAAATGTAACTTCAATTTGTGGAACACCTCGGTCTGCTTTTGGAATTCCATCCAAACGGAAATTACCTAAACTTTTATTACCACTAACTAATTCACGCTCCCCTTGTAAAATATGAATTTCTACATTTGATTGGTTATCTACTGCTGTCGAAAACATTTCTGATTTTTTAACAGGAATCGTGGTATTTCGTGCAATAATTTTTGTCATAACTCCACCTAACGTCTCAACCCCTAACGATAATGGTGTTACATCTAATAATAAAATGTCTTTAATTTCACCTGCTAAAATCCCTGCTTGAATAGCTGCACCAATAGCTACAACTTCATCTGGGTTTACAGATTGGTTTGGTTTTTTACCAGTTAACGATTCTACTAACTCTTGAATTGCAGGAATTCTAGTTGAACCACCTACTAACACAACTTCATTAATATCTGTTTTTTCAAGACGTGCATCAGTTAAAGCTTTTTCTACAGGAATTCGACAACGTTGAATTAAATTCTGACATAAACTTTCAAACTTTTCACGAGTTAATTCAGTTTCAATATGTTTTGGACCTGTTTTATCGGCTGTAATAAATGGTAAATGAATTGTAGTTTTTTCTACAGTGGATAATTCCATTTTTGCTTTCTCAGCAGCTTCTGTTAACCGTTGTAAAGCTTGTATATCTTGTGTTAAACTGATTCCTTCATTTTCTTTAAAATCATTAACAAGCCAATTTACTAAAACTTTATCAAAATCATCACCACCTAAATTTGTATCACCTGCTGTTGATAATACTTCAAAAATACCATCCCCTACTTCTAAAATTGAAACATCAAAAGTTCCACCCCCTAAATCAAAAACTAAAATTGTTTCATTTTGTTTTTTATCCAAGCCATATGCTAAAGAAGCAGCGGTAGGTTCATTGATAATTCGTAATACTTCAATACCTGCAATTTTACCTGCATCCATCGTTGCTTGACGTTGTGAATCATTAAAATAGGCAGGTACAGTAATAACTGCTTGAGTCACTTCTTGTCCTAAATATGTACTTGCATCACCAATTAATTTTCTTAAAACTTGGGCAGAAATTTCTTCGGGACTAAATTCTTTATTTAAAGATGAACAATTAATTTTAATATTACCATTTGAATCTTTTAAGACTTTATATGGTAATTGTTTAGCTTCTTCAGAAATTTCATTCTCTTTTGAACCAATGAAGCGTTTTACTGAAAAGAATGTGTTCTCTGGATTAATAACCGCTTGCCGTTTAGCGATTTGTCCAACTAATAGTTCTTGTTTTTTTGTATATGCAACAATTGAAGGTGTCGTTCGTAAACCCTCAGCGTTTGTAATAACATTTGGCTGGCCTCCTTCAATAGCAGCAACTACTGAATTTGTAGTACCTAAATCAATACCGACAACTTTTCCCATAAGAATTTTTATAAATATATTAAGTTTCTATAAATAAATTTATAATTAATATTTTCAAAAAAAGGAAGTTTCAAATCCGTACTATTTTTAATAAAAGTGTAAATTTATCTTATATAGACAAATAATTTAAAATTTTTTAAATTATTATTAATAATTTAACAATCGTGATTGTTTTATTTATTTTTTAATTACTATTAATTAATTTTGTTTTTATTAAAAGTTAATATATCTAATCTATTTTTTGGAGAAATATTGTGTCTTTAGGCTTATTAGGTAATAAAATTGGCATGACTCAAATTTTTGACGAGTCGGGTAATATTATCCCGGTAACAATTTTAAAAATTGGTCCATGCGTTATTACACAAATTAAAACAGTTTTAGCTGATGGTTATAATGCAATTCAAGTCGGCTATGGAGCAGTTCCAAGTAAATATTTAACACAGCCTGAATTAGGTCATTTACAAAAATCAAATATTCAACCTTTAAAATATTTAAAAGAATTTCGTGTTAACAATCCTGAAGAATTTACAGTAGGTCAAATTCTAAATGTTGAGTCATTTTCTACAGGTCAGCGTATTAATATAACAGGTAAAAGTACCGGAAAAGGCTTTTCAGGTCTTCAAAAACGTCATAATTTTACCCGAGGTCCAATGACCCATGGTTCTAAAAACCATAGATCACCAGGTTCTATTGGTATGGGAACAGACCCAGGTCGTGTTCTACCTGGAAAAAAAATGTCAGGTCAATTAGGAAATAAAATTACACACATTAAAAAATTGACAATTATTCAAATAAATAGTGATGAAAATATTTTAGTAGTAAAAGGTTCAGTACCTGGAAAACCAGGAAATTTACTAAGTATTGCTTCATCAGAATAATTCAATTTTTATTAGCAAAGAAAGGATTATAGGTAAGATATAAACTATGACTGTTCAAAAATTTATTAAATATAATTCATTAGATATAAATGGACAAGTCTTAAATGACGAACATAAATTAGAATTGAATGTCCTTGAAAAATCTGGAAACTCTTTAATCCATAAAGATATTTTAAGACACCAAATTTCACAAAAACAAGGAACGGCTTCAAGTAAAACCCGAAGTGAAGTTCGGGGTGGTGGTCGTAAACCGTGGCAACAAAAAGGAACAGGTCGAGCTCGTGCTGGTTCTAACCGTTCACCATTATGGAAAGGTGGTGGTGTGATTTTTGGGCCCAAACCTAAAAAGACTATCCAAAAATTAAATAAAAAAGAGCGAAAATTAGCGTTACAAACTTTATTATACAATAAACGGAATAATATTTCTGTAATTGATAATTTAGAAGATGCTATTGATTCACCAAAAACAAAATCATTTTTTAACATTTGTAAAAAGTGTGGTGTTGAATTAGACAAAAAAGTTTTAGTGATTGTTTCAAAAAAAACAGCACCATTAAAATTGTCTATTAGAAATATGAAAAATGTGGAATTAATTTCTGCTTCAAATTTAAATACTCTTAGTATCTTAAAAGCGAAACAAATCTTATTAACACCATTAGCAGTAAATGAAATAAAGGAGATTTATTGTGGTTGATTCATCATATTTTAACCTAAGTAGTCATGATATTATTAAATATCCTATTATTAGTGATAAAGCGACAAGACTTTTAGAAAATAATCAATATAGTTTCATTGTAAATCCATCTTCTGATAAAATTACGATTAAAGCAGCAATTGAATATTTATTCAATGTAAAAGTAACAAAAGTTAATACCTGCCAACTTCCGAAGAAGAAAAAACGCGTAGGTAAATATATTGGTTGGAAATCTCAGTATAAAAAAGCAATTGTAACTTTAGCGGATGGAGATACAATAAACTTATTTGCTGAAAATTAATAACTATAGAATTAAAAAAATCAAGTTTATGAGCATTCGTCTTTATAAATCATATACACCAGGTACGCGTAATCGAGCGTTATCAACTTTTTCAGAAATTACAAAGAGTAAACCAGAAAAAAGTTTAATTCGAAAAAATCATCGTAATAAGGGACGTAATAACAGAGGTGTTATCACAATTCGTCATCGTGGTGGTGGTCATAAAAGAAGATATCGATTAATAGATTTTCAGCGTAATAAACATAATGTTGAAGGTACTATTGCATCAATTGAATATGATCCCAATCGAAATGCTCGAATCGCTTTAGTTCATTATGAAGATGGAGAAAAACGATATATTTTACATCCAAATAATATAAAAGTTGGTGATAAAATTATTGCAGGTTCTGGTGCTTCTTTAAATATTGGAAATACATTACCGTTAGAGGAAATTTCTTTAGGAACTTCAATTCATAATATTGAATTAATACCAAACCGTGGTGGTCAAATTGTCCGGTCTGCGGGAACTTCTGCAAAAATATTAGCAAAAGAAGGGGATTACGTAACATTACGATTACCATCTAAAGAAATTCGTTTAATACGGAAAGAGTGTTTTGCGACAATTGGAGAGGTGAGTAATAATGAAGCGTTTTTAGTCCGAAGTGGAAAAGCTGGTCGAACTAGATGGCTTGGAAAACGTCCTACTGTTCGAGGTTCTGTTATGAATCCTTGTGATCACCCACATGGTGGTGGTGAAGGTCGTGCACCAATTGGGCGTAGTCGACCACTAACACCTTGGGGTAAACCTGCGTTAGGAATGAAAACACGAAAAACAAAAAAAGCAAGTGATGCTTATATTCTTCGTCGTCGGTCGTAATTAAAAATTTAAAATATATAAATTAATCAAAATATCGTTAAGATGCCAAGATCATTAAAAAAAGGACCTTTTATTGCGTATCATTTATTGAAAAAAATCGATAAAATGAATGCTGAAGGGAAAAAAGATACGATTACTACTTGGTCTCGTAGTTCAACTATTTTACCGAGCATGGTCGGACATACAATCGCCGTTTATAACGGTAAACAACATGTTCCAATTTTTATCTCTGATCAATTGGTTGGTCATAAATTAGGAGAATTTGTTTCTACTCGAACTTTTAAAACGCATATTAAAGCGGATAGAAAAACACAACGGTAAGGAAAAATTTCTATGGTCTCAAAGATTATAGATCCAAATTTTAACATTAAAACGTTTAATGTTAAATGTGATAACGAATTATCATCACTTGCGAAAGTAATTCTTAAAAGTTTTAAATTTAAACTTTATTACTATATAGTTGATGACCTTTTATATCTTTTAAAGTCCAATCCCCAAGAACGTGATTATCTTTTACAAATGTTACATTCAAGTGTCATTTTTCTTCAAAATAATTTGTATGTAAATTTTTTTGATATCTATATTTATGATATTAGCATAAATGAAATATCAAAATATAACAGATTTGTTAATGAACAATCTGAACCGTTTAAAGTTTCAAATACGATAACTATTAAATTAGCTTATCAAGTTAAACCAGTTACAAAAAAACTTGAAACTACTTGGTGATAAAATTTAAAAGATTTAATTAATCATTATATATATATATCCACCAAAACAGTTACTTTATATTTAATTTATTGAATATTATGATTTAAATTTTAAGTTGAAGTCAAAAGTACTCAAAAAAATTAACATATAAGTAGAAAAGAAAAATTAAAAAGAATAGTTTATGTCTAACGTTCAGTCAGTGAAAGCTGTAGCAAAATATATTCGAATGTCTCCGCATAAAGTACGACGAGTTTTAGATCAAATTCGGGGACGTTCTTACCAAGAAGCATTAATGATATTAGAATTTTTACCTTACGATGCTGGTGGTCCTGTTTGGCAAATTGTTCATTCAGTTGCGGCAAATGCAAAAAATAATTATGACTTAGATAAGAAAAAGCTAATTATTGATGAAGTTTACGCCAACGAAGGACCAAAATTAAAACGTATTCGTCCAAGGGCTCAAGGTCGTGCATTTAAGATCTTAAAACCAACTTGCCATATTACTATTATTGTAAAAGAAACAAGTTAATACACTCTATTTTAATTAAAAGGATTATTTCGGTGGGACAAAAAACACATCCATTAGGTTTTCGCTTAGGTATTACACAAGAACATAGATCTGCCTGGTATGCAAATTTTAGTCAATATTCGAATTTATTAGAGGAAGATGATCAAATTCGAACGTATTTAAATAAATTAGCAAAATCAGCCAGTATTTCAGATATTAGAATTAATAGAAATGGATTAGGTGACCAAATCCAATTAAATATTGAAACAGGAAGACCTGGTGCATTAGTTGGTGAAAATGGATTAGGTATTGAAAATTTGTTAAAAAATATTAAAAAAATTTTACCAAATGACAGACAAATTACAATTAACATTGTTGAAGTTGAAAAAGTTAATTTAAATGCCTCTTTAATTGGAGATTTAGTTGTTAAACAATTAGAAGAACGTGTAGCATTTAGACGAGCGATTCGTGAAGCACTTCAAGCAGCTCAAGAAGATAATGTTAGTGGAGTTAAAATTCAAGTTTCAGGCCGATTAAATGGTGCTGAAATTGCCCGAAGTGAATGGATTCGTGAAGGGCGTGTACCTTTACAAACTTTACGAGCTGATATCGATTATTCTGCCAAAGAAGCTAATACTATTTATGGCGTATTAGGAGTTAAGGTTTGGTTATTTAAAAACGAAATTTTAGCAAAATAAACACAAAAATATATAGATTTTATAAATTTAATTTATTATGTTAAGTCCAAAACGAACAAAATATAGAAAATACCACCGTGGACGTATGCGTGGAAAAGCGACTCGCGGAAATGAAGTTTCATTTGGTGAATACGGCTTACAAGCATTAGAACCAAGTTGGATTACTTCCCGTCAAATTGAAGCAGCACGTCGTACCATTACTCGTTATACAAAACGTGGTGCCTCGTTATGGATTCGAATTTTTCCTGATAAAACAGTAACAGCACGAGCTGCTGAATCACGTATGGGATCTGGTAAAGGTGCTGTAGATTATTGGGTAGCTGTTGTTAAGCCGGGTACAATGTTATTTGAAATTGCTTCAGTTCCAGAAGAAGTAGCTCGTGCTGCATTTAATTTAGCAGCTTATAAATTACCAATAAAAACAAAATTTATTATTAGAACAAATATTGAATAACTTATGAGTTTACCTCAATTTAATGAGATTAAAGGACTTTCAAATATTGAAATTTCTGATGCAATTATTAAAGCAGAAAAAGAATTATTTAATTTAAAGTTTAAAAAAGCAACTCGACAACCATTTAAATCACATGAAATTAAATTTACTAAACGTCGCTTAGCTCAACTAAAAACAGTCTTAACTTTACGGTTAGACGCATTAGAACAAACAAATACTAATGCAATTGTTAACTTAATTCAAAAACAAAATTACTTGACTGGAAATTTTTAAAAAAATCTGAATGAGTAGACAAAAACGATAAGGAGTTTTAATGCCAGTAAAAGAAAGAGTTGGAATTGTTGTAAGTACTAAAATGGAAAAAACTATTGTTGTACAGGTTGAGAGCCGTTTTCCTCACCCGATTTATTCAAAAACAATGGTTAAAACAAAAAAATATTTAGCACATGATGAAACGGGTGAATGTAATCTTGGGGATCAAGTTTTAGTTCGAGAAACTCGACCCTTAAGTAAAAGAAAACGTTGGACATTAGCCCAGATTATTTCAAAATCATCTTTAATTAGTGAAAATTAAATTTTTATGATCTACCCACAAACCCTATTAACAGTAGCCGATAATACCGGCGCTCGAAAAATTATGTGTATTCGAGTTTTAGGTGGAAATCGAAAATACGCAAAAATTGGTGACACAATTATTGGTGTAGTTAAAGAAGCGATTCCAAATATGCCTATTAAAAGATCGGACATTGTTCGAGCTATTATTGTACGAACTTCTAAATCTATTCGTCGTCAAGATGGTATGTACATTCGTTTTGATGATAATGCAGCAGTTATTGTTAATGTAGATAATAACCCTCGTGGTACACGAGTTTTTGGACCTGTTGCACGTGAAATTCGTGATAAAAACTTTTCTAAAATTGTTTCATTAGCACCGGAGGTTTTATAGATGGCAAAAGGACAAAAAATGCATGTTAAAATTGGTGATAATGTAACAGTTATATCCGGTTTTGATAAAAACAAAACTGGTGAAGTAACTAAAATGTACCGAAACACCGGAAAAATTCTTGTAAAAGGTATTAATTTTAAATTTAAACATATTAAACCTAATACAGATAATGAGGTAGGTGAAATTAAACAAATGGAAGCTCCTATTCATCATTCAAATGTAAAATTAAATGTAACAGAGTCTTAATATTATGCGTAATCCAAATTCATTACAAGAAGTCGCTGAAATCCATAGTTTACTTGAAGATATTAAAAAAGAATATACTCAAGGAATTCGGGGCGTTTTAAAAAAAAATGACCCAGAGCTTTTTAGAAATATCCATACAATTCCAAAATTACAAAAAATCCAAATTAACCGTGGGTTAGGGTTAGCCGCTCAAAATACTAATATTTTGAAAAAAAGTATTCAAGAATTTACAGCAATTACAGGCCAAAAACCTTTAATTACCAAATCGAAAAAAGCTATTGCTGGTTTCAAAATCCGAGAGGACTTAGAACTAGGTTTGACTGTAACTTTAAGAGGGGAAAAGATGTATGCTTTTTTAACAAAATTAATTTTCTTCACATTTGCTCAACTTCGTGATTTCCGTGGTTTATCTGTACGAAGTTTTGATAAAGCAGGAAACTATACATTAGGGTTAAAAGAACAATTAATTTTTCCCGAAATTGATTATGAAGATGTAGATCAAACACAAGGATTGAGTATCACTTTAGTATTATCAGCCTCAAATCCAAAAACACGCGCACAAACATTTGATCGTGTTTTAAACGGTATGATCCTTTTAAAATTCTTACGTTTCCCTTTAAATGATTGTGGTTACTATGAAAAATATGCATCTTTAGCTGAAGTAAACCAGGCTTGGGATAAGAAAAAACATTTACGTCGTAAAAGATGGTCTCAAGAATAAAATAAACAGTGAAAAAGAAATAAGGAGATAAGTGTGGTAACAGATACGATTTCGGATATGTTAACGCGTATTAGAAATGCAAATATGGTAAAACATCAAATTGTGCAAATTCCTATGACAAAAATGTCAAAAGCAATTGCTATAATTTTAAAAGAAGAAGGATTCATTGAAAATTTTGAAATTTATAATGAAGAATCTAATTCTTACATATTGATTTCGTTAAAATATAAAGGTCAATTACGTGAACCCGTTATTTGTAAACTTGAACGCGTAAGTAAGCCAGGTTTACGAGTTTATGCAAACTCAAAAGATCTACCAAAAGTTTTAGATGATTTAGGAATTGCCATTATATCAACATCAAAGGGTGTGATGACAAACCTAAAAGCAAAAGAACTGGGAATTGGTGGTGAAGTTTTATGTTATATTTGGTAATTGGAGTAAGTAAAAAATATGTCACGTATCGGAAAATTACCAATTAACGTACCATCAGGTGTTGATGCTACTTGTAATGGACAAAATATTACTGTAAAAGGTAAATTTGGAACATTACAAAACCAGCTTCCTGATTCATTAGTAATTGAGCTAAATGAAGGTAAGTTAATTGTGAGCGTAAAAAAAGAAACACGTAGCACACGTGCTTTACATGGTTTATACCGTACCTTAGTTAATAATATGGTTATTGGGGTTTCAGAACAATTCCAACGAAATCTTACTTTGAATGGGGTTGGGTATAGAGCAGCAGTTCAAGGTAAATCTATTGTTTTAAATTTAGGGTATAGTCACCCTGTTGAAATGGAAATTCCTGAAGGAATTACTATAGCAGTAACAAAAAATACACAGATTAATTTAAAAGCTTGTGATAAAGAACAATTAGGTCTTTTTGCCTCGAAAATTCGAGCATGGCGAGTTCCAGAGCCTTACAAAGGAAAAGGGATTATTTATGAAGGAGAAATTGTAAACCGTAAAGCTGGTAAATCAGGTAAAAAATAAACATTTTTACTGTAACAATCTTTTCAAACAACTAACCTTAACAATAAATCAAAGTATGAAATTATCAAAACGAGTTTTACTAAAACTCAAAAATAAAAATAAAAAGTTAAACTTACAAAAGTTTAAACACTTAAAACGTGAAAGTTTAAGGGGTTTAGTAAAAGGAACATCCCAACGTCCACGTTTGTCTGTTTATCGGTCAAATGAAAACATTTATGCTCAAATCATTGACGATACAACATCACAAACTCTTGTGTCTTGTTCAACTTTAGACCGAGATATTCAATTAGATACTAATAATGGACGAACATGTGATGCTTCACATTTAATGGGACAAAAGCTAGCGAAACTTAGTTTAAAAAAGAATATTACACAAATTGTATTTGATCGGGGACCATATTTTTACCATGGCCGAATTAAAGCGTTAGCTGACGGTGCACGAGCAGGTGGTCTTCAATTTTAATAACCAATCTGAAAATTAAAACTATAAGTTTAATAAATTTTATGAGTACCGATTTAAAACAAGTTAATAAGTTAAAAAAAAATTCACGACGAAGTGATAACGGGAAGGATCAGAAATTTGTAGAGCGCTTAATTAAAATAGGCCGTGTATCAAAAGTAACTAAAGGTGGTAAGAAATTAAGTTTCCGAGCTATTGTTGTTATTGGAGATGAAAACGGGCAAGTTGGTGTAGGTGTAGCAAAAGCTGATGATGTTGTTAATGCTTTTAAAAAAGCTAAAATGGATGGCCGAAAAAATTTAATTAAAATTCCAATCACAAAATCGTTAAGTATTCCTCATCGAGTTAACGGTACTTTCGGTGCTTGTAATATTATTATGCGTCCATCGATTGAAGGTTCTGGGGTAATTGCTGGTGGAGCTGTTCGGACTGTTTTAGAAGTTGCAGGGATTAAAAATGTAATTGCAAAACAATTAGGTTCTGATAATTTACTGAATAATGCGCGAGCTGCCATTTGTGGGTTAGAAAATTTAACAACCAAATCACAAGTTGCAAAAAAACGGGACCTTAATTTAAATTAAGATTAGCTATTGACTACTTAAATATTAAAGTATGATTAAACAAACTAATGATAAAAATATTCTTTTAAACCGTCTTTTATTAAGTTTAGGAATATTAATTTTTATTCGAATAGGTACATTTTTGCCTGTTCCTGGAATAAATCATAGTCATTTAGCTTTTTATCTTGAACGCCATTCAATGACAAAAAGTCTAGTAAGTACATTTGCAGGTAATGATACTTTTGTAATTGGAATTTTTACTCTAAATATATTTCCATATATAAATGCTTCAATCTTAATGCAATTATTAGTCAGCGTATTTCCAAGTCTTTCAAAATTGCAAAAAGAAGGTGGTGGAGAAGGACGACGGACAATCAATAAATTAACTAGATTAATTACGCTGGGATTTGCTTCAATTCAAAGTTTTAGTATTGCATTTTACTTAAAAAGAGCTTTATTTGATTGGGATATCTATTTAGCTGCTCAAATTATGATTTGGTTAACAACTGGGGCTATGGTAGTTCTGTGGTTAAGTGAAATTATAACAGAGTATGGGTTAGGTAATGGAGCATCACTTTTAATTTATACAAATATTGTTTCTAATTTACCAAATTTTGGTAAAAATTTATTTGTACAAGCAACTGAAAATGTTTCTTTAATCTCATGGGTTTTTATTGCAATTTTATTTTTTGTTGCTATATATGGAATTGTTCTCTTACAGGAAGGAACGAGAGTTGTTCCATTGATATCATCCAAACAATTAACAAAAACAACTGAAGCATTTACAACCTCATCATTACTTGAAAATAATTATATCCCATTACGATTTAATCAAGCGGGTGTAATGCCTATTATTTTAACAACTGCTGTTTTAGTTATTCCAAATTATATTAGTAGCGCCGGATTGTTACCGTTTATTACACTACCCATTTTCTTAAAATCATCTAAGATTATTTATTGGGTTACCTACTTTATGTTGATTTTACTATTTAGTTCGTTTTATTCAACAATCGTTTTAAATCCAAAAGATATTGCAAATGATTTACAGAAAATGGCGGTCTCAATTCCTGGTGTCAGACCTGGTATCGAAACTACTTTTTATCTTAAAAAAGTAATGCAACGAGTAACATATTTAGGAGCAATTATGTTATCCATTCTTGCAACTTTACCAAATTTGATTGAAGCTATTATACCAGGTTCAAGTTTTAATGGTTTAGGAACAACCTCACTATTAATTTTAGTTGGGGTAATTTTAGAGTTATCGAGAGAAATTAGGAGTATCATTCTTTCCAATATTTATAATGATATGTTTGACTAAATAACTTAAAAAATATTAATTAATTATTTAAAAAAGAAAATGAAAGTTCGTCCTTCAGTAAAAAAAATGTGTGATAAGTGTCGTGTCATTAAAAGACATGGAAAAATTATGGTAATTTGTGAAAATCCAAAACATAAACAACGTCAAGGTTAATAATTTCAAGGAGTTAAGAAAGTGGTAAGATTAGTAGGGGTTGATTTACCAAGGAATAAAAGAATTGCGTATGCATTAACTTATATTCATGGAATTGGTATTAATACTGCAAAAGAAATTATTACATTAGCAAATATTAGTTCAGAAACCCGAACAAATGATTTAACAACTGAAGAAACAGTTGCATTAAGAAAAGTTTTGGAAGAAAGTGCGTTACAATTCGAAGGGGATTTACGTCGTTTTAATGGTTTAAATATTAAACGATTAAATGAGATTAATTCTCATAGAGGCAAAAGACACCGAAATAGCTTGCCTGTTCGTGGTCAACGAACACGAACAAATGCTCGATCACGACGTGGTGCTAAAAAAACAGTAACAGGTAAGAAAAAATAATTTCACTATTAGGCAAATTATAATAATTAAAAACTTTATTCAATATGGCACAAAAAATTCGAAAAACAGCCTTTAAAAAAGATAAAAATAGTTTTGTTACAGGTGTTGTTCATATCCAATCAACATTTAATAACACAATTGTTACAATTACAAACTTAGCCGGTGATACAGTTTCGTGGGCCTCTGCTGGTAGTTCAGGCTTTAAGGGTGCTCGAAAAGGGACCCCATTTGCTGCGCAAACTGCTGCAGAGAAAGCTGCTCTAACTGCTTTAAGTACTGGAATGAAAAATGTTGAGATCTTAATAAAAGGTCAGGGTTCTGGACGAGAAACTGCGATTCGAGCAATTGAAGGTGCAGGGTTTGAAATTCTTTCAATACATGATATCACACCAGTTCCACACAATGGCTGTCGACCGCCAAAACGTCGAAGAGTTTAAAAATTTATATCTCTAAGAAGACTAGAATAACTTTAAACTATGACTCTGAATAATTTATATCTTAAATGTTTGAAATCAGAGAAAATTGAATCTGGAGCAATGTATGGTCAATTTTTAATAAATTCGTTACGTCCCGGTCAAGGTATAACAATTGGGAATCTTTTACGACGAGTTTTATTAAATGATTTAGGTGGTACAACAATTACTGCAGTTAGAATTGCTGGAATTCGTGATGAATTTTCAATTATTCCTGGAGTACGAGAGGACATACTAGAAATTTTACTAAATTTAAAAGGAATTGTATTTAAAGGTATAAATACAGACCTTTCGTTTGGACGGTTAAAAGTTAAAGGTCCAGCTGTTATTACCGCAGATTCAATACAATTACCACCAAATATTGAAATTGTAAATCCAAATCATTATATTGCAACAATTTCAACGTCAAATGTTGTTGAGATTGAATTTAAATTTGAGTATGGGACAGGTTATAAATTAGCAGGTCAAACTTTTTGTGACAAGTCTGAAGATTTTCTTCAAATTGATGCTATTTTTATGCCAATTCAAAAAGTAGATTTCAAAATTGAAAATGTTTATGATAATTCAAATTCGATTACAGAAAGGTTATTTTTAGATATTTGGACAAATGGAAGTATTTCACCAGAAGATGCTATTTCCTCAGTATCAAAATTTATTATTGAATTGTTTAATTCAATAATGGAAAATAAATTTACACAAGATACCGATAAATTAGAAAATAGTGCAAATATAACACCAATAAACCCACATATAAACATTGCGATTGAAGAACTTCAATTGTCAGTGAGAGCATATAATTGTTTAAAACGTGCTCAAATAAACACAATTGGTGATTTATTAGAATACTCTCCAGAAAAATTACAAGAACTTAAAAACTTTGGTCGCAAATCAGCTGACGAAGTTTTCACTACTCTGAAAAATAAACTCGGAATAGTTTTAAAGTAATTACTTATTTAATTAATAAATATTTTATGAACGAAACATTTATTCCAGCTTCCGATTATAGTCGAAAAAAATGGTATGTTGTTGATTGTAAAGGTAAACAATTAGGCCGAATTTCATCAATGATTGTTGGATTATTATCTGGTAAAATTAAATCTTACTACCATCCCGCTTTTGATACTGGTGATTACGTTATTTTAATTAATGCTGAATCATTAACAGTAGATCGTAATTTAGAACGAATTCGTGTATTCCGCCCAGGGCGTCCAGGTTCTTCATTAAAAAGAATTACTAACGGGTTGCCACAACAGATTATTGAACGATGTATTTTTGGGATGATGCCAAATGGGGTTGCTAAAAAAGGTTTAGCAAAACGTTTAAAAGTTTATCAAGGTTCACAGCACCCACATGCTGCACAAAACCCAATTTATATCGATGACATTGATAATTTTAAAAATAATTTATAAAACTTTTTATGAATATAAAACTAGAAAAAAGTAACATTGGTCTTGGGAAACGGAAAGAGGCTTCTGCGCGTGTATTTCTTGTTCCTGGCGAAGGAAACATTATTATTAATAAAGTTTCTGGAGAAAAATATTTACAATACAATGCAACGTATTTAAACAAAATTTGGGACCCATTAAAGAAATTAAATTTAGAAAATCAATTTGATATTATAGTATTAGTTAGAGGTGGTGGTTTAACAGGCCAAACCGGGGCAATTCAATTAGGTGTTGCGAGATTAATCTGTAAAATGGACCCACAAAACCGTAGCATTTTAAAACCATTTGGTCTTTTAACGCGTGATGCGCGAATTAAAGAACGTAAAAAATATGGTTTACGAAAAGCTCGAAAAGCACCACAATATTCAAAACGTTAATAACTTTAAAGATATGCCAAAATCTGAAATTCATCCAAAATGGTTTAATGATGCAACTGTGTACTGTGATGGTAAACCGTTGTGTACAGTAGGTTCAACAAAAGAAAAATTACAAGTGGATATTTGGTTAGCAAATCACCCATTTTATAGTAGTTCTTTGACCCTTATTGATACTGAAGGTCGCGTAGAGAGATTTATGAAAAAATACGGACTAAACTCACCAAAATAATAATTTTAATAATAAATTTACCGATTAGTTTTAAAATATATGCCAACTATTCAACAATTAGTTCGTTCAAGACGAATCCAAATTAAGAAAAAAACAAAATGTCCGGCATTAGTTAATTGTCCTCAACGAAGAGGAGTTTGTACACGTGTGTATACAACAACGCCAAAAAAACCAAATTCTGCAATTCGGAAGGTAGCGCGTGTACGATTAACTTCAGGGTTTGAAGTAACAGCCTATATTCCAGGAATTGGACATAATTTACAAGAACATTCTGTTGTTTTAATTCGCGGTGGCCGTGTAAAAGATTTACCGGGTGTTCGGTATCATATTATCCGAGGTGCTCTAGATAGTGGTGGTGTAAAAGATCGAACACAAGGTCGCTCGAAATATGGTGTTAAAAAGCCTAAAAAAGACAAATAATTAATAAAACGGTTTCATTTGAAATCCAGATAATGTAATTTTTAATAGAGAAATTCTATGAAATTACATTATACATTTAACTCAGTTTAGTATTTTAAAAATTATATTTAATATTATGTCGCGTCGAAATATTTCAAAGAAACGATTTCCTGAAGCAGATTCTACCTATAATAGCTATCTTGTAAGCTTATTAATTAATCGAATTTTAAAGTCAGGAAAACGAAATTTAGCACAAAATATCGTTAATGGTGCTTTTGATATAATCAAAGCAAAAACAAATGAAGATCCAGTAGTAGTGTTTGAAAGAGCTATTAGAAATGCCAGCCCAGCTGTTGAGGTTAAAGCTCGACGAATAGGGGGCTCTACATACCAAGTTCCTATCGAAGTAAGTGGATACCGTGCCACGAATTTATCATTACGATGGATTATTACATATTCTCGTCAACGGGTAGGTCGAAGCATGTCAATTAAATTAGCAAGTGAAATTATTGACACAGCAAACGACATCGGTAATACTATTAAAAAGAAAGAAGAAACACATCGAATGGCTGATGCAAATAAAGCATTTGCACATTTTAGATATTAATAAAATAGTCTTTCTCGCTAAAAGCTTTTATTATTATAGTAATTTAGATAAATTAGACTTTAAAGGAACTTTAAAAAATGGCACGCGAAAAATTTGAACGTACGAAACCACATGTTAATATTGGTACAATTGGTCACGTAGATCATGGTAAAACAACATTAACAGCAGCAATTACAGCAACATTAGCTTTAGATGGTACAGGTACAAATGTAGCAAAAGCTTATGATGAAATTGATGGTGCACCAGAAGAACGCGCACGTGGTATTACAATTAATACAGCACACGTAGAATACCAAACTGAGACTCGTCATTATGCTCACGTAGATTGTCCAGGTCACGCTGATTATGTAAAAAACATGATTACTGGGGCTGCTCAAATGGATGGTGCGATTTTAGTAGTATCTGCTGCTGATGGTCCTATGCCACAAACACGTGAACATATCTTATTATCAAAACAAGTAGGTGTACCTGATATTGTTGTTTTCTTAAACAAACAAGATCAAGTAGATGATGAGGAATTATTAGAATTAGTTGAATTAGAAGTTCGTGAATTATTATCAGCGTATGACTTCCCAGGTGATGATATCCCAATTTGTCCTGGTTCTGCTTTACAAGCAATTGAAGCTATTTCAGCTAACCCAGCAATCGTACGTGGTGATAACCCATGGGTGGATAAAATCTTTGCTTTAATGGATGCTGTTGATGAGTATATCCCAACACCAGAACGTGATGTTGAAAAAACATTCTTAATGGCTATTGAAGATGTTTTCTCAATCACTGGACGAGGTACTGTTGCAACAGGTCGTATTGAACGTGGGATTGTTAAAGTTGGTGAGAATGTTGAGATTGTTGGTGTTGCTGCGACACAAACAACGACAATTACTGGTATTGAAATGTTCCAAAAAACATTAGATGAAGGTTTTGCTGGTGATAACGTTGGGATTTTATTACGTGGTGTAACTCGTGAAGATATCGAACGTGGTATGGTTTTAGCACAGCCAGGAACTATTACTCCACATACAAATTTTGAATCTGAAGTATACGTTTTAACGAAAGAAGAAGGTGGTCGTCATACTCCATTCTTTACAGGTTACCGTCCGCAATTCTACGTTCGAACAACTGATGTAACAGGGTCAATTACACAATTCACAGCAGATGATGGTACTGTTGTTGAAATGGTAATGCCTGGTGATCGTATTAAAATGACAGCTGAGTTAATTTACCCAGTAGCTATTGAAGAAGGGATGCGTTTTGCAATCCGTGAAGGTGGTCGAACAATTGGGGCAGGTGTTGTTTCTAAAATTGTTACTTAATTAAATAAATTTATGGAAATAAAAACGAATGAGAAAATTCGTGTACGATTAGAATCTTTTAATCATGAACTTTTAACATCATCATGCCGAAAAATTATTGATATTCTGCAAACAAATGATGTAAATAAATTTAGTATGGTTCCTTTACCAACAGATAAACGTATTTACTGTGTATTACGTTCACCTCATGTAGATAAAGATTCAAGAGAACATTTTGAAATAAGAACTCATAAACGAATTTTAGATATTTCCTATGATCCAAGTGTAAATATTTTTGATTTATTATCAAAATCTGATTTACCGCCTGGAATTTTGTATCGAATTTGTTTATCATAAAATATTACAATTATTATAACAAGTACTTACTTGTTATAATAATTATTGATTCTTGTAACTTGAAAATACTTACAATTTTTTATATTTTTTTTTAACGAAAAAATTATTCTATAATACTTAAAGATTAGATAAAAAATATTTTAATAAATTTAAATTGGGGACGGAGGGACTTGAACCCTCACGCACTATCACTAGGCAACGGATTTTAAGTCCGTCGTGTCTACCAATTCCACCACATCCCCTTGATACCTTACTAGGCTAAAACTATTTTATATTAAGAAAAATAAAAAAGCAACACTATAGAAAAATTATAGCAGGCGGCACCCAGATTCGAACTGGGGATAGAGGATTTGCAATCCACTGCCTTACCACTTGGCCATACCGCCAATTTTAATATTGCAAAATAGCACTGTACAGAGTATAATATATACTAGAATATAAATCAAGAAATAATTTATTTTTAGTGATTAGCTATATTAGTTTCGGGAGTAAACAGATTTTTTATAATAAAAGTATCTAAAATATCAATTTAGTTCTTCAAGTTTATTAAAAATTTAAGGGAAATAATACAAATGTTTGAAAAATTTACAGAAGGCGCAATTAAAGTCATTATGTTATCGCAAGAAGAAGCCCGACGAATGGGGCATAATTTTGTAGGTACTGAACAGCTTCTACTGGGTGTTATTGGCCAAAGACATGGTATTGGTGCTAGAGCTTTAAAAAAAATGAAAGTTACATTAAAAAAAGCTCGAAAAGAAATTGAATTGTATATCGGCCGAGGTACCGGGTTTGTTGCATCTGAAATCCCATTTACTCCAAGAGCTAAACGAGTATTAGAAATGGCAGTACATGAAGGGAAAGATTTAGGACAAAATTTTGTAGGTACAGAACATATTCTATTAGCTCTTATTGGAGAATCTGATGGAGTAGCAATGCGAACTCTTGATAAATTGAAAGTAGATATTCCAAAATTACGGAATTTAATTCTAGCTTATGTAGAAGAAAATCAAGAAGAGATATTACGCCCATTGACACAAGCTGAAAAGTTCTTAATTGATCGGGATAAAAAAGGTAGCCAAACACCTACTTTAGATGAATATTCAGAAAATATTTCAAAAGAAGCTGTTGAAGGTAAATTAGATCCTGTTATTGGTCGTGAAAAAGAAATTCATGAAGTGATTAAAGTATTAGCAAGACGTGGAAAAAATAACCCAGTTCTAATTGGTGAACCAGGTGTTGGTAAAACTGCGGTTGCTGAAGGGCTTGCCCAATTAATTTTAACTGAAAAAGCTCCTGATTTCTTAGATGGTCATTTAATTATGGCTCTAGATTTAGGGTCAATTTTAGCTGGTACTAAATACCGAGGTGAATTTGAAGAACGGTTAAAAAGAATTGTAGAAGAAGCACAAAATGATGCAGCTGTAATTCTAGTTATTGACGAAATCCATACATTAGTAGGTGCTGGAGCCGCCGAAGGAGCTGTAGATGCTGCGAATATTTTAAAGCCTGCCTTAGCACGGGGTAAGTTTAGATGTATTGGAGCAACAACAATTGATGAATATCGGAAATATATTGAACGTGATCCTGCATTAGAACGTCGTTTCCAACCAGTTCATGTAGAAGAACCAAGTGTAGGAGTAACCATTGATATTTTACGTGGTTTACGATCAAAATTCGAACAACACCATACATTAAGTTACCATGATAAAGCTGTTGAGCAAGCAGCAATTCTTGCTGATAAATTTATTGCTGATCGTTTTTTACCAGATAAAGCAATTGATGTTTTAGATGAAGCAGGATCTCGAGTTCGTTTAGAAAATAGACGTTTACCATTAGGGATGAAACGATTATTAAAAGAATTACAAGATACATTACGTGATAAAGAAGAAAGTATTAAAGAACATGATTTTGATATTGCTAAACAATTAGTAGATCATGAAATGGAAGTACGGACTCATATTACTATTATGAAACAGGCAGCATTAACGAATGAAGCGCTTGGATTAACACGTAAAGAAGTAGATACAGTAGTAGAAAATGATGTTGCAGAAGTTATTGCGGGTTGGACCGGAGTACCGGTGACAAAAATTTCTGATTCTGAGTCAAAACGACTTTTAAAAATGGAAGATACATTACATGAAAGACTTATTGGTCAACATCATGCTATTGTTTCTGTTTCAAAAGCCATCCGTCGTGCTCGTGTAGGTTTACGAAATCCAGACCGCCCAATTGCAAGTTTTATTTTTGCTGGTCCAACAGGGGTAGGAAAAACTGAATTAACCAAAGCATTATCTGAATATATGTTCAGTAGTGAAGACAGTATGATTCGTTTAGATATGTCTGAGTATATGGAAAAACATACCGTTGCAAAACTAATTGGTTCACCTCCAGGTTATGTTGGTTATAACGAAGGTGGTCAACTTACAGAAGCTGTAAGAACAAAACCATACTCTGTTGTTCTGTTTGATGAAGTTGAAAAAGCACACCCTGATGTTTTTAATTTATTGTTACAGATTTTAGACGATGGGCGATTATCTGATTCAAAAGGCCGGGTTATTGACTTCAAAAATACTTTGATTATTATGACCACAAATTTAGGGTCTAAAATTATTGAACGAGAAAGTGGCATTAAACCAAAATCAAAACAAAATAAACCTGCTTTTAAGATTGATGAAGATGGTTGTGTTGGTTGGGAACCTACACCAGAACCAATTAAAGATGCCTCAATCTTTGAAAAAGTAACAGAATTAGTAAATGAAGAATTAAAAGAATTTTTCCGTCCAGAATTTTTAAATCGTATTGATGAAATTATTGTTTTCAACCATTTAACAAAATATGATATTTGGGAAATTTGTGGACTGATGGTTGGTCAGTTAGAAAAACGATTACGTGAGAAAGATATTACTTTAGAAGTGGATGTTGCTGTTCGAAGTCTTTTAACTGAAGAAGGTTATGATCCTGTTTATGGAGCCCGTCCTTTACGACGAGCTGTGATGCGGTTATTAGAAGATACTTTAGCTCAACAATGCCTAACAAAGCCATTATATCCAAAAACAAGATTAATTGTTAAACGTGAAAAACGTGATGGTTCATTAGTTGATTACACAAATGAGGTTCTAGTAGAAATTGATTATAGTGATGTTGACCCTGAACTACTTAATTCATCTGAAAGTAGTTTAGAAACAAATGAGTTAGAAAATATTTCAAGTGAGAATTCGTAAACCTTTAGTTTCATTTTCATTAAATTAGTAAATAAATAACATATATTTTATTTACTAATTTAACAATTATTTATTAGTTTTAATTAAAGTACTAATATTATTTTGTGGTGAACTGGCATTTGCATAATATTTTTTTTCCATTCGTCCTGCAAGATAACTTAAACGTCCTGCTTGAACACCGAGGTTCATAGCAGAGGCCATTTTCTCTGGGTTTTTTGCCTGTGCAACTGCAGTATTTAATAAAACAGCATCGGCACCCATTTCTAGCGCTTTAGTAGCTTCGCTTGGGGCACCAATTCCTGCATCAACAATAACAGGAACATTTGCATTTTCAATTATAATTTGTATATTTGCTAAATTATTTAACCCCTGACCAGATCCAATAGGAGAACCTAATGGCATCACAGTAGCACAACCAAGGTCTTCTAAATGTAATGCCAGCATAGGATCGGCATTTATATATGGTAAAACAGTAAACCCTTTTTTTACCAAAAATTCTGCAGCCTTTAATGTGCCCACTGGATCTGGTAATAAATATTTTGGATCTGAAATTACTTCTAGTTTAACAAAGAAATTATCTTCCTGTCCTAATTGACATGCTAATTCATGTCCCAAGAATGCCATCCGAATCGCCTCTTCTGCTGTTTGTGATCCTGCAGTATTAGGTAATAACCACAATTTTTCCCAATCTAAAAATTTTAAAAATGTTGTGTTATCATTGTTTAAATTTGTTGGGAGCCGCCGGATAGCAACTGTCACAATATCACACTCACTACTGTTTATACTACTAATAGCTTGGTCAACAGTTCTATATTTACCTGTCCCTAGCATTAATCGGGAATTAAATGATTTATTTCCGATTTGTAATTTATCAAAATTATTTTTCATTTTTCATTTTATATTCTTACTCCCCAGGTAGGATTTGAACCTACGACCAATCGGTTAACAGCCGATTGCTCTACCACTGAGCTACTGAGGATATTCTAATTACTCATATATTACCATACCTTTTACTGGAATTCAAGTAAATTTGAAAAATTTATAATAATTAAAATTATAAATTTTTTGAAATTAATTTTTATTTAAAACTAAAAATCGTAATACATTTGGATCTAATTTTAAATTGCTTGAGAAATCCTCAATATTTTTTGGAAGACTAGAAAAATTAATTTGAATAAAATTTCCGCGTTTTTGATTTTTAATAGCATATGCTAAGTCACGTTTACCACGAGAAATTACTGATATTTCTGAAGCATTTAATTTTCTTAAAGCTTTTGCATAATGAAACGCCCATGTTTTTAAATCACCATCATTGAATTCTTCTGTAAGAAGAATCATCATTTCATATTTCATTGTTACTGACATAGTATATTAGTTTATCAAAATTAAAAATATGATACTTGGAATATATTCTTAATGTCAATTTTAATTTTGAAGATGTATTAGAAATTTCTTAATTTAGTTATTTTCTCTTCTATAACCTACAAAAAATTAATTGAATGCTTCCAATCTTTAGATTAAAGAAAAATATATCATTTTAGCATACTTATATTAAATAGAAAAAATTATAGATAAAAGTAAGCAAATCATTGAGATTTTTAGTAAAATTATATAATGTAAAACAATTTATATAAAAAATTTATTAAAAAATTAAATGGACTGGGATAGTATTCAAAATTTTTCATCTAATATCGTTTTTGGGGTTTTATTATTTTCAATGACTATATATTGGGTAAGTTTATCCTTTTTTAAACAAAAAAATAACCTTGTACAAATTGGTCGGATTAGTTCACTAATTGCTAATTTATTATTATTCTTTATTTTGGCATCACGGTGGATTGTAGCAGGGTATTTTCCATTAAGTAATTTATATGAGTCATTACTTTTTTTAACCTGGACATTATTAACAATTTATTTATATTTTGAAAATAAAACTAAAAGTAAATTAATGGGTGCTGTTTTACTCCCTGTTGCTTTATTAATAACTGGATTTGCTAATTTAACTTTATCGCCAGATATGCAGAAAGCAAGTCCATTAGTTCCTGCATTACAATCAAATTGGTTAATGATGCATGTTAGTATGATGATGTTAAGTTATGCCACATTAATAATGGGTTCATTATTATGTATTTTATTTTTAGTAATTTCAAAATATCAAGATGTTGATTTACAGTTAGTTGATGAGTCTTCATTACCACTTTACAATGTTATGTTAGATTATTATGAAGCAAAATTGTTCTCGCCATCAGATGAGATATCTGAGCTTGGAAAATTAAAATTATTGCAAAGTTTAGATAATTGGAGTTATCGAATTATTGGATTAGGTTTTCCATTTTTAACAATTGGAATTATCGCAGGTGGAGTTTGGGCAAATGAAGCTTGGGGTTCATATTGGAGTTGGGATCCAAAAGAAACCTGGGCCTTGGTTACCTGGATTGTTTTTGCTACTTATCTACATTCACGTATTACAAAAGGATGGGAAGGGAAAAAAACAGCCATATTAGGAGGTTTAGGATTCTTTGTAATTTGGATTTGTTATTTAGGGGTGAATTTTTTAGGAAAAGGTTTACATAGTTATGGTTGGTTATCGTAAAAAGAAAGGAATCTAAAAATTTAAAATTATTTTTTAGATTCCTTCTGGTTTTAAGTTAATAAGCTAAACCAAAACTTCGTGTAGTTTCAGCTCCTAAATAAACCCGTACGCTTAAAAAATCTGTAGGACATGCCGTTTCACAACGTTTACACCCAACACAATCTTCAACTCGTGGTGAAGAAGCGATTTGACCAGATTTACAACCATCCCAAGGAACCATTTCTAATACATCCGTTGGACATGCACGAACACATTGTGTACACCCAATACATGTATCATAGATCTTAACTGTATGAGACATAACTTCTATATAATTTTACTAATTACTACTTTAGATTATAGCTTATTTCTTTTACTTTAAAAAATAAATTATAATATTTATTTTTTTTCGGAGTATAGTCTGTTTATTTCTTATTTTATAAGTTTTTTTAAAATTATTTGAACGATAAAAAATTAAAATATATTATAAATTTTAAAAAATTTTAAAATTTATAATATATCACTATAGATTAGATCAAATTAACCGAATTAACCGTTAACAGCTGGAGCTGTTAAAGCAACTGGTAATACATCACCTGAAGCTAAATCTAATGGGAAGTTGTGCGCGTTACGTTCGTGCATTACTTCCAT
>Ga0209092_10000791_pt1 | contig 31817 bp, 17 predicted proteins | sample FraStrMetagenome_FD_187446 | JGI IMG/M metagenome (GOLD analysis project Ga0209092, IMG submission 187446) | Marine eukaryotic phytoplankton communities from Arctic Ocean - Fram Strait ARC3M Metagenome (SPAdes) (version 2) | ecosystem: Environmental > Aquatic > Marine > Oceanic | place: Fram...
ATATACAATCGTTAAATTTGGCCTTTTTCATGCGAATTAAGAGCCCAGAAATATAACGTACATTAGATCAGAAAATTAAATAAGCCTAAAATGACTGGCTACCAGATCGGCAAACTTAGCTAAAAAAATCGCAAATTGGTCCAAACGTACTGCGACAAATGAATTTTTCACCGGTATGTTTATTAATTAAGCTAACTTGCATTTTCTCATTTTGTTAAATTTGAAGAAAGAAAGGATTTAAAGTACGCATTCAGAATTATTCAAGAATACGTCAGCTGAACGACCAAAGGTGAGTTAGCATACCCGGTTTTTAATTATGTATCCTGCTTGTCAACAACCAACCTTTTTTGCTGGGTTTTGACTTTGTTGCAGCAAACTTCCCGAAGATTTATATTTTTATTTATGTGCAGAAAAATTATTATTCTACAAATTGCATACATATAAATTACCATACCTTTTGTAAAGAGTATCTTCGTAGGACTATAAAATTAAGTTTGGCCTTATATATATATATATCTAAAGGGCCACTTTGCAGCTCTATCTTAGCGTTGGTTTTGAACCCTTTTCAAAAAATAAACCAGACCAAGACCAAGACCAAAACCAAAACCAAACCTTACAAATTGCAGTCAGCAAGAACATGGTTTATTTATCTTTCTTTGGCGTATGATGCCACAAATTCATTTGACACTGTGCACAATAACTATCTTGCAAGAGAATTCCTCAATTGCACTTTAAGAAACATAACTAAATATCAATAAACATCAATAAACATCAATAAACATCAATCATTACATATGTCACATTGCTTGGAAGATCACCGATCCGTCTTAGTACGTAGGGGACGATAACACGTCTAAATATATCAGAACATAAACATAAACATAAATATGTGTCATAAAGCATCAAAACACTAAACACAAAACGAATTTGTTTTGTTTTCTCTCTAAAGAAAGTTTTTCTTTCCTTGCCTTATGAAAAGAATAATTTAGATTTACGTGCACATTCGAACATGTGTTGTGTTGACGATGCGAACAATCTCCAATCATTTCGAGAGATAAAAAGGCTAGATCTTAAATAATGATAAATTTTCAGTATAATTTAGTGATTCCAATATATTTTTTCTCTACTATAGGAAAAAACCTATCGTTGCAAAGGTTATTTTTATAGTACATAGCACAAAGATGTTGCAACTTAATTTATGTCTATTCTTCGTTTGTTAAAACCATCTTTTTTTGGACACGTTACATTCGTTCGCTCCTAATATAAAAAGGATTCTTGAGAAATTCTTAAGCAGATGTTACGAGCCGACATAGAATCGCTCACGCAGTTTGAACTTTAATTAATATTTTTCAAGTCTAAATAAAAAACTTTTCATTTTAGCGAATAAACTTCTGTACTCAATCAATCTTACGAATTGTACGTTCCATTGTTTCTTACAATTTAGAAGTAAAAAATTATAGCTCCTAAATAATACACCAAAGAAATTCCTTTTAGACTGTATTCAGTAATTTATATATAGTCCCGTTCTCAAAAAAATGGAAAAACGTATATAGTATGCATATGTTTTTTTGATTAGCATTCATTTGGTATGCATACTAAGAGTAGATTCAGGCAAGGCATTTCTTATCGTAGATTATATATAAATCATGTCTGATCACGCCGTCAATCCGAAGAGAAGAACGTCCTTCAACTCGATGAGAGGAGCCAAAGGTGCGAAATGCGTTGGCTGTGGAGTAAAATTGCAAACGCAGAAAACATCAAAATCCAGGTTTAGGTCAATCAATATATTTTCAAGCGACAAGAGTTGTCATGCCGAAAATGCGTACTGCAATAGCTGTCAGATGCATGGGGAAGACCTCGTGAAGAAAGATCTTTCTATATCCAACCAAGATGTTCTTCCATCGAACCAGAAAATTTTATTGAAAGAGGATCCCATTGTTTCAATACACGATTTCTTTCAAAGATCAAATACGAGTTCGCATGGAGAAAATTCTGATGCGAATGTCATGTCTTCAGAAGCGTACAAACTTTATAGTATTGTAAAGAAAAAACTCTTTCACGCATTTGGAAATATACCGGACGATAAACGAAGCATCCCGACGATATTGTGCTTGATGATACATCATCCTGGAGGAAATCCTGTTCGAGATGAATTTTACGAAATACAATCGAAGTATTCTACCCTTTCACATGGAAAGAATCTTGACATTGACGACATTGATATAATTTCATTGCTCGTTGAGGGGTTGAAATATTTTCCAAATGTGGCACATGCAACCATAATGGATGCAGTGTATAAAATTTCAAGTGGCGACGGGTTGAAACTAATAAACTTTTCAACCTTTTTTTTACAGAAGAACCCACAAGACCCTATTATCCAGCAATGTTTTCATTCGCTTTTAAAGATAGGCGTTGAAAATATCGAGTCATTACCTGTTTATAATATAGAAAAGCTCTCAACCAAAGTCCAGAGCTTGGTACATGTGAATTATGCAAATTTAGAAAGTCTGAGGGAAGTCCTTGATGATGGAATTGGAACTCCATTAAAAGATACAGTGATATTCAAAAAAGTGTTTTCTACATTAAGAAGAAAGAGATTTGAATACATTATCGATGCATATCGCGGCAAAATAAGTAGTGATCAAGTTTTGAAGGATTTGATTGTTGACTTTCGTACTCTCAACGGCGATGAAAAGGAAGAAATGATACCTGTTCTTCTCGAGTTCTCACAAATTTTACCAGGGAACGCGGAAGATTTCCAAATCATCCATACACACCTCAAGTCCATTCGAGCAATCGATAAACGGTCACTTCCCCTAGCCCTTGATAGAGCAATGAAAGGGCTTTCAGAACACCCGACGAAGATTGAATTGACTATAATGGGTTGTGATATTTTAACTGAAATGGGAATTCCAGAGGCTCTTGAAAGTAATATTTGCATACATATTTGTGAGGTCATGGATGCCCATTCCGACAATTTAAAGATGAAAAAAACGGTCTGCGCTGTACTAAGCCATGTTCAGTGCCCGAATAATGTGATATCTGCAATGCTAGTTTTACATCAGATTGCTTTAAGTCACGAAATGGATGAGCATATCAACTCATGTATGCTATCAGCATTCTCTAAAATTACAGCAAAGAAAGAAAACGCAATATCTTTTTTTGGAAATGTGTCCATCCAAGTATTATCTGCTCAGTGCAGGTTTCCCCAAAGTCTTCGTATTCAAGAACAATACTGCATTATAGTATCTAATCTTCTTGAAAGCAATATAATTGACAGAAAATATGCATTAGCAGTTATCACACATATGATAAATATCATCAGATCATATTCTCAACACTCAAGATTACAACAAGCCTCGTTTCATGCTATGGCACTCCTTTCCAGACAATACATACAAGAAGTTCTCAGTTGCGATGTAATAGGATTGGTTGTAATGGGAATGGTAGCCCATACAGATGAGTCGGAAATTCAAGAGGCAGGGTGTACAATATTAGCTAATGTATGCCCATTTATCGATATTTTCCAATTTGGAGGAATCGAGTGTATTCTAGTCGCGCATGCGAAGCATTCTGACAAAAAGGGGGTACAGTATGCAGCGTGTACCGCTTTGTCTGCTCTATATGCAACATTACATCCTGATGTACATGATAATATCAATGCAGTGAAACCACTGCTTGAAGCATCAAAACTGACTTTCCCATATGAATGTGGAGGTAAGTTAAAAACATTACTATTTTATCATTTTTCGTATGCGACTTTGATAAAGCTGAAATGCTCTGCTCTCCTTAGATATTGTTGATAGATTAATGAAGACGATATTTACTCTGGAGCGACCAGCTGAGACTGGACAAGAATTAAAGTCCGATCTTGAAGTGGCAAAGCTACTCCCTAACCAAATTCAACTGTCTGAAGATTCAAGCATCGATTATGCGCATACTCTTATAGTTGTTGGTTCAGATAAAAACATAAGGACAAGAGCAATTAAGTACCTCGTCCACTACCCTGAGGCAAAATGCTTTCGTTTGAGAAAAAATCGAGACGACTTTGGATTGATGGATTATGTTTGGTATCATAATACGAATAATCCAAGTCAAAGCAATACAAATTTGGCCTTAAATATTTTGGACCTTTCTGAAAAAGTATGTTAATTTCAAAATATTTGATGTATTGGATCGATGGTAATTTAACGAACCTTTTTTCTTGATCACATTTTCCTTCCAGGTACCTCCAAGACTTTTTTTCTCCCAACAAGCAAGTTATGTTCTGCTTTGGGACATTGAAAAAATCTTCGACTTGGATTTCAATTCTTGTTTAGAGTATAAATCTGATGATGAAGAAGATGTCCTCATGGACATTCGTGATGACGAGGCAGAATATAAAAAACGTATCGATAAGAATATTATCAATTGGATTTATACAATACACGAAATCGCTCCAAACGCAGAAATATTTTGCCTTGGCGTATCCAAAAGCAAAAATAACAAGTCATTGGAGGATCGGGAGAAATGTCATATGGTGCGAATGAGATATGAAGAGCTCAGTTTCGAGCGTTTATCAAAAGGAAAATCTTTTTCAAGAGCGAATGTTGCATTCGAAGTGGCAGGGGACAGCATTATGTACAATGAACAGTATTCTAATGTTATCAATGGACTAAGAAATAGAATATTGCAATCAGCTCAAAATGAGCAGCAGGCGGATGTTTTCATGTTTGACCCAATTGCGGAAATGGGCACAAAAATGGTCATACATACTGTGAAACAAATAGGTCGAAAGGATGTCATTATGAGATGGCAGAGACTGCTCAGAAGTATCAGGGAAAAGCTTCACGGAAAGGAAACGTCCATGGATGTTGCGTTACATATACTTCTTTCAAGAGGAGAAATACGGACGTTTAAAGTTTCACTTGAAGGAGAGAATAGAGAGGAGGTAAGTATCTTAATATATTTTTATGTAATTAATATCTAATTTGGTCTAAATCTCTTCTTCTTTGCTCTAGATCGTTGTTTTGAATAAAGAGTGGCTTCTTGAAAAAGCCCGTTGTATTATGCAGGATGAATATGAAGCTTTGAAATTAAGTGTCGAAGAATCAAAAGAAGATTTAAGATACAGTTACGAGGAACATGATTTCTGTAAAATATGTGTTAATTGCCCAATTATCTCGTCTGAGGACAGTAAAGTATTATGGCAAGGCATGGGTTCAGAATCTAAATCTATATTTGCCTTAAGATGTCTAGAACAAATCCTTACAAAAGTTGGCTTGTTGATGCCTTTGAAGAGTTTGAAAAGGGAAGGACACGAAAAGCTTTTCTTTATACCCGGCCTTCTAAAATCAGGAGAGCCACCAGGGTGGTCTTTCAAGAGTCGTGACCCAAAAGTTGTTTCAATTTCTGACGTTTGGGCATTAAAAACGAAAAACATGAAAGATTTGGCTGTCGAAATGTGGAGACTCATATTGAAACAGCTTTACAATGATATTGATCGTCACAAATTCGGCGTGGCATCTAACCGCAGTAAAGGAATTTGGTGCACCCCGTACGATATAAGAAACGATCATGAGTTCCCTTTATTTATAGTTCACGAGATATGCTGTTGGGAGGCTTGCGCATTATTCAAAATCGAGGTTAAAACACCAAACTCCAAGCAGAAACGGGGTTTAAACATAATAGAAATCATAATCCATTTTGGAGGTCCCGCTTCCCCTTATTGCTTAGGTACAGAATCCCTTGAAAAGGATGAGGTCCGATTATCAATATGCTATAAAGGTCCAAATAAGATATTTTTTGGTCACGGAAGTAGAATGTAAGTTACATCTCTTATTTATTTCAATATGTGTGATATCAATTACTAATGTTCTGTTTTGTTTTGAAAGACTTGATCGTTTTGTTTGTGCTGCCGAGAAAGTGCTTAGAAATCATCCCGAAGTAGAGAAAAGACATGAATGCATTTGTCCCGATTGTTTAGCAGAATGTCCGATAGCTGATGTCGCTGTTTTCGACTGGTTAACATTGCTCAAATACGATCATAGTACCATCTCATGTCACAGAAATCATAAAATGAAAGTAGGAGTACGAAATTAGAGGAATTTTTATGGTTTTCCCAGTAATAAAGAGCTCACTTGTTTGTTTTTGCATCATAATCACCCAAAAAAGCAAGATAGCGTAAGATATTACATTTCATTTACCAATGTTTTTGTATTTTTTCATATCGTCGCGGAAATAGTGTTTCTTATCTATATCTCTATCTAAAGTATATCGAAAGAATCTCTTTTATATTCGTTATTACCTGATCGATCTTTTAATTATTTATTTTGGTCATAAGCATTCAAATATCTAGGGATTGTCTAGACTAATTGATGCTGTAAATTCAAGGCCTTTATGCTGCTGAAAAGAATTTTTATATGCTTGGAGATATCACTTCCTTGATAGACGCATTTAAGCCTTATTATGAAGTTTTGGAAGTGAACAAGTCCGTTTCGTCCCTAATGTCTTCGAAAGGATTTATCTAATGTAGCGACCCATATGAATATGCAACTCATACAAGTTAATCTCAAAAACGCTCGTTGTTCCCTACAATACTCATAGATTAGCTGAAGACCAATAAATTATCAAGCGGAAAGGCATTCTACTAGTAAAAAAATGCTGACTACTACTACAGAATACAAAGGAATTTCGACTTTTATGCATACGCATATCTGTTAGTTGTCTTAATATAAATGTGGTCCAAGCATATGTGACTGTTTCATGATGCCCCATGGTGCATCAGTTTTGAACTATTTATTAGGAAAATGCGAAGACACAGGATACCAAAACCCAAAATATATTCTTTATTTTCCACGTGAAAGAAGACTAAGATGCTTAAAGCCATTTTTTGTGTACAGAATAAAGTACCTAGGCAAGTTGTTACTTCTCGAGAGAAAGAAAGTAATAAATATACCTAAGACGAAATAATCATGATACTTCATGAAGAAGCTACGGTAGCTGGTAATTGATATAAACATAAAAAACAAACTTGATGTCTATTTTTTACATTTATTTAAAAAAGAAAATTTTTGTTGAATGGCAACGTACGCACGTGTTGAAGCTACTCGTACATCTCGAATTCTACCTACTGTTTTGGATTGCTTGGATGGAATGAATTGTTCTTCTTTTACGTTGGTATGATAAACACATTAAATTCTGTAACACCAGCAACACGAGAATCAAAGCATTGAGCACCCCCAAGAATATTTCCTCTTACTCGTAACTAATGAAATTGATCACACCTATTTTGCTCATGCTCGCAACAACTGAGCTTGCTGTGGCATATTCCCCTCATGCGATCCGTAGAATAGACGCTTTTCGTCTAAGTATGAGCAGTGCTGGAGAGGATAGTGAGCGCACAACAGTAAAATCTCCATCAAATGATCAAGCTAAATATGGAAAAGACCTTCCTCTTCCAACCTCTTATGTACGATGTGGGAACTGCCAAGCTTCTTTCGCGCTAACACCAAAAGATCTTGGTGACAGAGGAAAAGGGTGGTGAGTCAACTGGCTTGCATATATGTTCATTGTTAATTTTCATGTTTGTTTTTCATCAAATATATGGTTCTTTTTTACAGCCGGGTTACATGCGGTTTATGTTCTCACTCATGGTACCAATCAAGGGATAAACTATTTAATCTTAAGGAAGGATTTGAACTTGTTGAATTTCCAGAGTTTGATGCTGCACGTGTCAAGTCCAATATAGAAGCTGGACGACGTGCCAATTTTATTGGTGTAAGCAAACTATACATAGGAAACTTGGATTTCAAGTGTAAAGAGGAAGATATTGTAGAGAAATTCAAAGAAAGTGCAGGGGAAGTTGGTGATGTAACTATAGTTAGGGATCCAAATGGACGTAGCAAAGGATTTGGTTTCGTAACAATGATGACTACTGAGGGAGGTAAAAAGGGTCTTGAATTGGATGGCGAGGATCTTTTAGGCAGATCTATGCAAGTAAGAGAGCCCAACAATTAAAAGTGTCACCGAATAGAGACACAAAATATGTGTCATTACCATCACTATAAATTGTCTGCACAATCCAACTGACCAGCACGAAGCAAAGAACATTAACTATGCTGGGAATAAATCCAATAAAATCACTACTTTTCATTGAATAGAGTACTTTAACACTCTGCACTTCTTTTAAATTACTTATCATTCCCAAGATATCAACGTACAAGTTAATCATTACATGTCCAGATCTTCTGCCATGAATCGTATTCATTTGAGTAATATTTGTGTACCAAAAATCCTTTTTGAAATAATACAATCTTTCCTGTTCATTGACCCTAGCTTAATAATTGTGGGTGTAGAAACAATGTGTATTCCTATTGCAAATACTTGTTCCTAAACGTGTTTAATTTTGATATTTTTCATGGAAAAATATGCAAGCCCTGTTTTATGACAACATATTCAGCTTCTAGAATTTTTGATAAGCTCAACAATCACAAAGGTATTTTACTTTGCTGCTGTCAATCATTATTTTATTGACCTCTCTAGCTAGAAAATGAAGAAATACAGTGTTTATCTCTTTCCACATCGATAGACTGTTAGATAAGTTTCGGCGAGACTGCTTCTTACTATCATTTATCACGATTACATGATGGCTGCATGAGGAATTTAAATCACACGAAAAGCATAATTTTAAAATAGATACTTGTGATAATTAATATGTGTACTACTAAGTATTGCACTATATTAGCGATGAAGTAAAACCTTATTTATAGCATGTAGACGTCATAATTTAACTTCAATCTCTTAAATAGGATGAACTTTTCCCGTGTGTTTAGGTGCAATTTCTTGCTTTCAAAAATGTGTGAAACTGACTTGCTTAGAATGCAGACTCTGCCTAAACTGGTAAATGGTGAAAAATGATCAGAGATGAAACGGATGTTGTGCAAGAGGTTGCACCTCCAGAAAACCAAATAACAGAAGTCCAACTTACTCTTTTATGCCTAGATCATCTACGTGACTTGAAAAGAAACTATGCTACGCCACATGCAATGTCGTCAATTAACTTAAAAAGTAATTATATTTCGCTAGCGATTTTCGCTCTTGATCAAGCTTTTGAGAATCCATCCAACTTGGAATTCGGGAATGATGCGACAAAACCTGAGAACGAAAAAGACCTTCTTTCCTTCATATACGATGATGTGAAATTTGCCGATAAAAATACTAAATTGCCAAGCATGAAAAAAATTGAGAAAACATTTCTAGATGAATCAAATGAATATGTTTATATTGATAGCCATCAAAGCAACCAGGAACGCTTCTATCATTTGAATGGTTTAGCAAGTGGATCACCTTATGCTGAAGCTGGTTCAGGCGGACCAATTTCTCTTGCAGAAATTGCAAGTGTTGGCTTATCTAATATGGGAGCTCGAAGTCGGGGTGATGCAGAGGATGAAATGGTGGAGGGTCCTCTATTTGACCAATTCTTAAGTGCTGTTAGAGAAAAAGGTTTTTTCAAAGATGTGAAAGGAAATACGATGAGGCCATCCTCAAGTGCTTTTGGTGATCGCTATAGAAAAGTAGTTAGTAAATTTCGATCGAAATTGGCAGATAAGGCTGAAAAGGCACTTGCGGATTCTTTTATACCAATTCCTAATCAAAACCCAAATGCGCAATTAAATCCACCAAACGTCATAAATGTATCAAGTGATGCAAGCTGGAGTTTTCCCAATCAGCAGCAACATCTCCAATCTCATAATTCTCCAGGGATCGTTCCGAGTTCAATGGATAACCATTTACAACGAAACCCGAATGCATTACATTCGAATGAAGTAGATATAAGAGAAGCAGAACAGCTAAAAAATAAAGGAAATCAACAAATGCAGGCAAAAAACTACAAAAAAGCAGTAGAAAGTTATACAGCTGCACTTCAAATACTTCCTGCAGGACCTTCTTCTCATGTTTACTATTCAAATCGAGCTGCAGCTTTGCTATCCCTGAAAAAATATTATGATGCCATAGATGATTCAGAACGCAGTCTTGCATTGAAGCCACAGTATGGAAAAGCTTATGCACGATTAGGATTAGCTTACTTTCTTGTGGAAAATTATGAATTGTCTATACAAGCATATAATAACGCCTTAAAATACGAGCCTGAGAGTAAAAGCACAAAAACCTATCTGGAAAAAGCAAAAAGGAAATTGAAAGAGAAGCAACGAAAAGAAAAAGAAGGAGAATATAATGAAAAGCATGCAAGTTTGGATTCCTATGAAGATGACGATGTGCAAAATCAAATGAATGCTCAAAAAGAGGCTGATAGTTTCAAAATTGAAGGGAATAATTTTATGTCACGAAAAATGTACCAAGAAGCTGTTGATTGTTACTCTTCGGCAATAAACTTATGTCCGAATGGTCTATCATCCCATGTCTATTATTCGAATAGAGCTGCTGCGTTATGTTATTTAGAACGATACAAAGAAGCTGAGCAAGATTCCGAATACAGTATAGAATTGAAACCTGATTATGGAAAAGCGTTTGCTCGATTAGGGCTAAGTCGGTTCTTTTTAGAGGATTACGAAGGCGCTGTTGATGCGTATACAACTGCATTGCGTTTAGATCCAAATAATACAGCTTGTAATAGCTATTTAGAGAAAGCCAAGAAGAAGCTTGGTGAAAAAGACTCGAGCTATCATAGTTTAGATAGAGATATTCATGACGACCCCTACGATGACAATTAGTATTTCCTTAAAATGAGGTATTTGAGCAGACTTGAATAGCGTTGAAGGAAATATGTTTGGTGTTGCTTGTTTCGATTTGTTGTAATTATTCATAGGATTCCATTTCATATTTGTTTCTCTATAATTAAAGTTGTTGAGTCTACTCTCAATAAATTTTATAAAATTATCATTTATTGTTGTATGTAATATCATGTAAATAGAGAGCCAGCAGACATTTGATTTTTATTCAACTTAAAAACAGTAACGTGTTTGTTCTTTGGCCTATGCAGTCACGTGTTAGCGTCAGAAAAGTGATTAAAATGTAGAAGTTCTTTACAATAGTGGGCACGCTTGTTGCCTTGTTTGTCAAACTACTCTTTATGTTGATATTCATGAAATGTATTATCAAAAGTAATGTGAAGCATTCGTTATTGAAGAATGTGCAAAATTCAGATGCCTTTCACCAAACCAACACGTATGCAAAAAACGATACGAGAACATACACACTTTCTCTCTAGAGAAAAAAATTTAAGATCTTCAAACGTAAATTTGTATGGACAAATTTATGTACTACAATGCGGTACTTTGGTCACTATAATAGTGTATCTTTTAAGACACGAAGATTCGCATCCAATTTCGCAATTCTATACAAACATCACAACATTTACATTTCAAAATAATATCTATACAGCACGAAATGAAAGGAAATCAAATAGATGCAAGTCTCGGGCTTGTTGCTACCGCCGTCCTGTATCTCAAGTACATGCAAAAAAAGGAAACCAAATCGAGTAAAAAAGATGGTAGTACTAGCGACTTTCTTCTAGCAGGAGATATTGGGGGCACAAATTCGCGTATGGCTCTATATACCACTTCATCTTCAGAACCTGTTCATGTGAAATACTATGCGAATGAAAAGCACCTTGCCAACGGAGAAAAGTTTGAAGATGCCATTATAATACCATTTTTGGAAAGCTGCTTCAAAGAGCCTTTTCTACAAGGTGTTGATGCCTCAAAAATCACAATTACTGCTTGCTTGGCATGTGCAGGGCCAGTGAAAGATAATCATGTCAACATGACCAACATAGGGAAAGGGGTTTATGTTGATGGAAACAATATAGAGAAGAATACCAAATCGTTTTTGAAATGTATCACTCGTGCCAAAATTGTAAATGATTTCGTAGGCATGGGTTATGGTGCACTTGATCTTGATTTGGACAAAGAAACTGTGCAATTGATGCCCAATAGTAAAGAAATAATTGATCCTTTGGGACCAAAAGTGTGCGTTGGTGCTGGAACTGGACTGGGAGAATGTTATCTCACAATTAGTTCACTAAATCCTGAGGCTGGATATGAATGTTACCCTTCTGAAGGTGGTCACGTCGAATTTGCCCCCAGGAGTGATGTTGAGATTGAACTACTTCATTACCTCAAGAAGAAGTTTAGTGAAAAGCATAGAGTGAGTTCTGAGCGAGTTGTGAGTGGAAAAGGTTTGGCAAATGTGTATGAGTTTTTGGCGCAGAAATTCCCCGAACGAGTGGAGAAAGAAGTTCATTCACAATTTTTGGCCGCAGGTGATATGCAAGGCAAAATTGTCAGTATCAATGCTACTCCAGGAAGTCTTTGCTTGGATGCCATGAATATTTTTGCAAGTGCCTATGGTTCTGAAGTAGGAAGTGCAGCATTGAAATTTATTCCAACTGGTGGCCTTTATGTCGTTGGTGGACTTGCACCCAAAAATATGAAATTTATCGAAGGCCAAGAGTCTCCTTTTATGAAAGCCTACAAAGATAAGGGTCGAGTTAGATCTCTCCTTGATACCGTTCCGGCTTTTATTGTGCTAAACGAAGATCTAGGATTGAGGGGTGCTCGTGTATGTGCTTTGAGAGTAAGTTGACATTTAATGATGGACTTCTTTGTTTTTTGTTTTCAACTCTCATTCTGTGTTCCTTTACTTTTAATCCAACATAGGAATATCTAAATAGAAAGTAAAACAAAAGGCATGACGCCAAATCGAGTCCTTGAATGGAATGGATCCTCAGAGATGACTATAAATGTGTTGAAGCCTTTTTCCTTTGTCTTCTTGAAGTATTTGTTTATTATAAGTATCTCTTTGAAAGAATGCAATTTTTTATTTAAATCGTTAATATAAATTAACAAAAATTGCACATTGACTCAAAAAATCTATGAATAAGATGTTTCATTTCTATTATACAATCATTAGTTCTAAATGTTGGATTTCCTTTTGGAAAAGTTCTTTTCGAGCTCTCTTTTGAAGAAATTTTGGTTTTTGATGACGACTATATAAGTTCGTATGTCAAGTACGCTACAATAGGTCGCAAAAGAGACATCTTTAGGGTATAATCAGAGAAGCGTCGCAATTAATGAACTAAAAGATGGCTCAGCACGTGTTGGGCAAGCGCCGGTATATAGCGCTAACATTATTATTACTGCTTAGTTTCTCTACACGTCAAATCATTGATGCATTCATCATACCAAGTAGAAATGGCAATGCAGTTACTAAAACAAAGAAATGGGATCCATTGAACAGACATCCATTTCGGAGTCATCAGACAAGAGCTTATGCAACACCCTCCTCCACATCTGCTCAATCTCCTCTTGATTCTAACATCGAGACAGGCAACATTCTCATATTAGATCATTTGAATATTAATCACGAAAAGGGTCGCCATGATGTTTTGAATGCATTTTATTTTGACTTCCTACAATGTAAAATCGATCCTCGGAAGATTGAAAATTATATCTCCAAGAAAAAAACAGTATGGGCTAACATTGGGAGTCAGCAATTTCATTTACCAGAGGGGAAACCCGATGCACAGGTTTTACAAGGAGAAATCACGTTGGCATTTCAATCATTGGAAGGGTTTCAAGAACGATTTGAATTACTCAAAGGATTGAAGCCAAATAATGATAAGAATGATTCTGCTGCTGTATTGAAGGACACTTTGTTCAATCTAAAAGAAAAAACAACAGAAACCTTGCAAGTGACTGATCCTTGGGGTACACATTTTAATCTTGTGTTAGATCCAAGCCTATCTTACAAGGATGGTCGTGGATCTCAGCCAAAATCAAAAGATGGGGATCCTAATCATGATAACGATAACGGTATCGCAATGATAGATCTAACTCTTTTTGCACCAACAGATTCAAACTTTGCAGGGATAGGAAGATTCTACGAGCAAGTATTGGGAGCACCTATTTTAGCTGTCTCTAAGAATGAATGCGTAGTGAAGGTGGGGCCACATCAAACACTTACATTTAAAGCTAGAGCACAACCTGATGGACAATTAATTCAGCATGAGGCCTTGGTAAAAAGCGATGATGAAAACGAAACGCATCCTTCCAACTATGGTCCTCATATCAGTATGTACATTCAAGATATACGTAAAAGCTACCAAAAGGCAAAAGATCTTGGAGTTCTTTATGTCAATCCTCGATTCAAAAGAAGAGCTTACACTGAAGAAGAAGCAGTAGATCAATGCATGTTTCGGTGTTTGAACATAATAGATCCAGAAAATCCAGAAAATGGAATCATTTTGAAAGTGGAACATGAGGTAAGATCTGTTGTGACAAAATCAGGAAGCAAATATAAATCTTGTCCATTTGAAACAATTCCAGAAGGCTGTAAAGTATAAACAAGATATTGCTCTGATACATGATGATCCACTTATGCAATCAGATAATAATCACATGTGAACTGCTCCATAAAATTCAAGATTTATAGCCTAATTTAAGTAATCTACTTTGTTATCAATATGAATCTAAGGATTTCAAAGTATTATATGAAATTACTCATTCATTTTTTGCAAAACGGCATTTATAACATAGACAAAAGAGGTACGTCGGTATAATATCCTTGCCCCAAAGGTCCATTTTTGAACACCATTTTACTCCTCTCTCCGGCCCAATTTTCACTTTTCTCAAAATTACCATCATTCTTTTCCTTTTCCATCAATTTTTCCAAAATCGAATCTATAGTTACTTCTAATTCAGTTTCTTTTGTTCTTTTCAAACCTCTCTGTTGCATACCTGGTGTAGCAAAAACAGCACTATCTGATCCCATTTTAGTATTGTCTCCTTCCACTGGTGCCATTCCAACTTTATGAGGATGATCAGGTCCTCTGCGATCAAGATCAGCCCTAGCCAATCTATCAGGAAGCTCTGCGGCAATATCGGTTCCGTAATTGATTCTATCCACTTCATCCTTTTGATAATTTTCAGTCTTGATATCATTCAAACCCAACTCTTCATTTTGGTCATGTGAGCGTTCAAATTCTTCAACTTTCATTCCATGGTCAACGTAATCATCATAGCAATTCCTATTATCTTCTTTTTCAGCTTGAAGAGCCAATCGAATAGCATCGTCAGGTACAGGGCCTACAAACGAATTGGATAAAGGATCTGAAATAATCAAAGTAAAAGGAAAGATATTACCATCTGCCATATCCTTTAAATTATCTAAAAACTGTTTGTATTTCGTGTAAATTGGACTAGGAGCACTAAAGTTTCCACCTTCAGCATCATTATCTCTGTGCTGTTTGGTTGCGGCATCACCACTTCCAAAAGGATTTGCCTCCGTCAACCGTTTATGTAGCTTTTGCATCAATCCCTCCACAGTAGTGTAAAGCCCATCAAGACCACCCTCTAACAATTCCATGTCCAATTCTGGTATACGAATGCCACCAGTATCAGACTTCAATACCTCTCGTTCCATGTCAGCGCTAGATTTAACGTCAAGTGTGATCGTTGTTCCAAACTCAGGAATAGCTCCTCCACCTTTCACCTCGTTAGATCTATACCCACAATGTTCGCAAACTAAAGCCATGATAATTACCTCTTTAAAATGTGGAATATCAGTGATACACATATCAGTGTCGGCAGGTTTATGACAATTAGGACAATTCGTTTGAAATTTAAGAACTTCCTGACGTCCGATACTATTCTCAGGCATATCAATATCTACCATCTGCTTCTTTTTCACTTGTTGTGAATTTCCTTTCCCATCTTCATCTTCGAGTACAGGTTCCAAATCAGTGTAATTTCCTGGATTTTTGTGAGCCGGATTGGAATCTTCAATGGTACCATCTTCTTTCGCCTGCTGAGAGGGTTGTAACCCTAAAGACATGTCTTGTGTTGGTGTTCGGGTATAATGAATTGTGTTTGTATTTGGATCTTTGTGGGGTGCATGAGGGTTTTCAATGAAGGAGTTTCCAGCAGGATCATCTAGTATAATTTCAAAGCTTTCCCAGGTTGGTTTCTTGGTTTCTTCTTCATCACTATCATCATCATCAATATCAGGCATTGGAGATCCAGCAAGACGATTTAAATCTGAAATAACTTGACGACATCGATGAAAATTATCAATGTCACCAATCTTTAATCTCTCTGGCTGATCACGTTCCAAGTTCCCTGCGGCTGTTTTCAACATCCCTTCAATTGTGGTAATAGAACCTTTCTGAGTGGATCGTGGAATTTCTAATTGCATGCAAGGGATAGCAATGGTCGCTGAATCTGATTTAATAATTTGTCGATCTAGATCATCAGTGCTTGTTAAAAGGAGTTTATGCGTCGTTCCTTTTTCTTGAATTTCTCCTCCAAATGAAACTTCTGAATTCTTAAATCCACATTCCTAGGAGGATTATAAGAATTTAAATTCAAATATACAATTTAGCATATATAAGAAGCGGAACGAAGAGTGAAAAAGAACAATGCAAAAAGTGAGATGCTTACACTACAAACTAGGTTCATGATAATAATTTCTCGAAACATGGGAACTTTCGTAGGAAGCATTGTGGTTAAGGCCTTTCCACCATGACAAGCAGGGCAAAAGCAATTGTGCATGAAGCTTATATCATCTTCCGTTCCTTTCTTCCACGCATCTCCGACAGGTAATTCAGCCATTATGGAATGGTTTTAAATCAATTGACTTTGTTTTAAATGTGTCTACTTTTGGGTCAAAAGAAGTTGTGATAGATAAAGGAAAATTTGTGGTGAATCAGAGATTCCCAATTGTTCCTTCAAAAATAATGTTGCCTACAGCACTATGGTTTTTGCGATGGATTTTTATTCGTGAAAATAAAAAAATAGGAATAAATCAGCTGAGTTCCTTTCTAAGCACCTTCGCAGTTCAGTCACCAAAACCATTACTTTTTGAAAGTCTGTTGTGTTATTTCTATCACTCCGAAAAATTGTATTTCATTTCCTTTTATTCAGATCAAATGGGACGTTCTCAAGTTCAATATAATCGAACACACGGCCGTGGGCGTGGCAAAGGCGGTAGCAAAAGAGACAAAAACACATCCGCATCTTCTTCTTCTTCATCATCATCTCACAACACATCATCCAACGGAGGAAATAAAACAAACTCAGACAGTCTTGAAGATAACTCCTGGAGGTTTAACAGAACTAGTAATAATGCACAAGATGATACGGAATATAATGATATTCAAACAGCTCATCTCTTGAGTAAGCATGATTATGCTATAAATGCCAGTCACTACTCCCAATATTCTCGTCAAGAAGATCAAAATGATCCATCTGTCGTCAATGAAAATATTTTGTCCAACTATGAATATGAAGACTATATGAAAACATTTCAGAGTCCACATTTTGAAAAAACATTTCTTTCACTTGCACCTTCTGTACGGTTATTACTACCATCCAAGATTGGAGAACGATGGGATAATATTGCTATGAGAGGAAATTTGGATGCCCCTAAAACAATGACTGAATTGAAATTGGAATGTAGAATAGTATTGCAAGAGGATGATTCAAAAAAGACTGAGGTTGAGGAGGAAGGTGATCATTTAGAGACATATATAGAGAAGGTGAAAATAGAAGAAACAACAGAACCAACTCTAAACAAAAGTCCACTGGAGGAACAGTCAAACAAAACAGAGAATGACAATGATGATAATCAATCAATAGTAGAAATGCAAGAAAAAGAATTGTCCAGTGATGGTTCGGAAGACGAAGAGGAAGACTTGGATGCATGGTTAGATAGTGTCATATCATGATCTACATATTTTCTGATTTTGGTGTCTTACTACATTCTTTTGAAATGGAGCATAAAGGAAAGATTTAGTTCCAAACTTTTGTAATGGATTCATACAGTCTATTTCGTGCTTGTTCGAGGATGAAGATACTGTAACTAAAACGAAATTTTTGACATGTGCATATGGAAAGCAGTAACACAATAATTTCATATTGATACTGTAATGAAATAATTCTATTCATATATTATTACAAAATAGGAGTGAAAGACTCTATTCATTAAGGATGGTAACTTAAGGAATGAATGCAATTCTTGATGAAATCAATATCCGCTAGTGTCATCATAATTATCTCATATAGTGATGGAAAAAATAACATGAGCGCATATATTGACGCATGTAGGCTCCGTATTGCTCTTTTTCGTATCTACGTAGGTATATATGGAAATATTACGCAGAGCCTTTGGCACATTGAAGATGACATTTCTCTATTTGAATTGGCGAGTAGCAAAAACAAATAGGTAAAGAAATATTGTCATTTCACTTTCTTCAACGCAGTTAGTACTCTTGAAAGTGATTCTGTTCAGTATCATAACCACAACAATCCAAGATAGAACATACATCATTGAAGGACATTCCACATAAAAAAAAATAAGAAATAAAATTATACTTTGACTCATGCAAACCAGATGATTGGTCGTAAAATACTTCAGAGGGGTGCTGTCAGCAAATCAAAATTGCTATCCAATACGAAATCCAACCATAAACAATTAGTAGCTGTTCTTGCCGGCGATCATCCTACTTTTTTCGGCAACAGTTCTGCTCCAAAAGTCCCTCCAATCAATCATTCTATTTCCTCTTTGATTCGATGGAAATCCACATCGTCCCTCCACAAACGAGCAGCACAAGCATTGAGCAAAAATAAACCACAAAATCAAAAACATACAAAACTTACCAAAACGTTCGACGCCAAACCGCAAGGCAATGCAGCCAACAAATCTACGCCGAACATCATCGAAACAACAAACGCACCTACATCAAGCTCTGGATCCAATGCGGATCCCAAATCAATAGAATCGAATGTCAAAACGGAACATATTCCCGATGTAGCAACTACGGAAAAAACACCAATGCCGACTCCTAATATAAGAGTGCAAGAAGGGGTCTTCCATGAATTTGCACCGCGTATTTGCGTGGTGGGGGTTGGAGGAGCTGGAGGAAATGCCGTGAATAATATGATTGCTTCCTCTCTGACAGGTAAGTTTGGAAATTTTTTTAAATTTTTTGTATAGGAAGTTTTCATGATGAGATATATACATCTAAATGATAAATAATTCTTCGTTTGTGGGGAGATAGGAGTGGATTTTCTCTCCATCAATACGGATGCGCAGCATCTAAGTAAGACACTTACTGACAATCGACTTCAAATAGGAGTTGGGATCACTGGAGGATTGGGTTGTGGAGCTAATCCTGGTATGTTTTAGTGTAGCGAATCCTATTTTATGACATTCATGAAACTTATTGTTGACTGTGTCATCATCTTATGTACTTTCCATTCTTCAACATTCATTATTGTATATATATTAGACGCTGGTCGTCAAGCAGCCGAAGAATCACGTGATCTTATTCTCGAACACATCAAAGATTCTCATATGGTGTTTATTACAGCTGGTATGGGAGGAGGAACAGGTACAGGTGCAGCACCAGTAGTTGCCGAAATTTGCTACAATGCTGGAATTTTAACAGTCGGTGTCGTCACTAACCCATTTCGTTTCGAAGGAACACACCGAAAGCGCCTCGCGAAGGAGGGTATTGAACGATTGGCTCAAGTTGTAGATACTATGATTGTCATTCCAAATGAAAATCTTTTTGGTCTTGTGGATGAATCAACTAGTTTGATAAACTCTTTTGCTTTAGCAGATGATGTACTATTGGCAGGAGTTAAATCTGTGACGGATTTAATGACTTCTCCTGGACTCATTAATTTAGATTTTGCAGATGTTCAGTCAGTCATGCATGGGATGGGAAACGCTATGTTAGGTTCTGGTCAAGCCAACGGTGAGAATCGTGCCATGGTTGCGGCAGAGCAGGCATTGAAAAACCCTCTTCTTGGGGATATGAATATTAGTACAGCGAAAGGAATGTTGGTGAATATTACAGGCGGAAGTGATATGACTTTATTTGAGGTGGATAAAGCAGCACAAATTATTACAGATGTGGTGGATGATGAGGATGCAAATATTATATTTGGCACAGCGTATGATTCATCTTTGGAAGGAAGTATTCGAGTAAGCGTCGTCGCAACTGGTATTGATGACGCTGCTTGAGCATGCATTTCATAGAAAAATGCATAATTCATTATTTCTCTGTCCCACCATACTCATCTAATTTTTGAAATTCACGAAATAACAAATAAATAATACACGTTCTAATTCATTCATTTTAGTCCCAGTAATTTATATTCTACATCTTAAGAATTTACATCAGAAAAGAAAATAAAGCACACAATTCCTCTACTTTCTTGACAAGTTTGACTACTCTTCAGGATCTACCCATTTAGTTTCAAAAAAATGTGTTAGGAAAGAGTAAAAAACCAAAAGAAAATGTTAAAAAGAACTTACAATCAAAAGCGTCTGTAATACTAAGCAATCGATTAGCTTCTTTCTTATCCATTCCCCTCTTTTTTACTAAATAACTTTTACAAGAAAATATATTGTCAGTCCATCGATTTGCTGCCTCTTTGCACAACTGCAACTCCTTTTCCAAATCTGCCATGGCTTGAGGATCATTTTCTTTGAGTTTTTCCAATTCTTCTAGAGCAGATTTTTTGGCATTTTCCAATTCTGCAAGCTTTGCTAATTTTTTGGCCCTTTCACCATCTTCGTCTTCTCTTCCTCTCTTCGCATCTGCAAGTTGAGCTTCGGCTTCCGATATTTTCTTTTTCAGTTCTTCAATGCTTGATAGGTTCTTTGTGTGTTGCAATTGCATCATTCGATCTTTCTTCCCTGGGAATGACCAAAAGTAATTGGAACCCCCAATTTTTTCTTTGTCCACCAATCCATCATCCACTAGAGTTTGATTTACGTCGGCGATAGTACCTTGATTCACTCCAGCTTTTGTTGCTAGGGCAATTATTTCTTTTTCGGTGTATACTTGTTTTGTTTTATGGTAAATATTGAGAATAGTCTTTCGCTTCTCTTCTGCTGACATTCGTTTCGTCCCGCCCATTTTGAAAACTGCTTTGTGTTTACTTTTATAGCAAGAATATAGGAATAATGAAAAGTTTGTGGTTCGTCTTTTACCTTGTTATTTTTTGAAGGAGCGCTCAAATTTAGTTTTGGGGATCAAGGTTTGAGCTTTTCGTTTGTCTCGAAACAAACAGTGGTTAGGTAGTGGTTGGAGGTTTGAGAAGATGGATGAAATTACAATTACCATGGAATAGAAATATTTTGGCGCGATATCGAATTTTGAATTACATATTATGTTTGTTCTTGAAATATAGTAGAAGTCTACGTTATTTCCAATTTGCGCTTTGATTCGACCCGTTTCTGAATCTACGTCATATTTTTGAGAGATAAAGAATGGGAAGGGCTAAATTCTGAACTCATAATTTCCATAAAAACACACATCAATATTCAGGGATATCTAAAAATTTTCAAATAGGAAGAATGGAATCAATCTCTTTGAAATAGATGTATTTTCATAAGCATTGTTCGGAAGATTTCCTTGAAGACAAAAATCGTCCATTATTTATATTATTACCAAGAAATATTATGGAACCAAGGTAGAGGAACACAACAAATAATTCGATGAGATTTGAATGTATGCTCTAGTGTTCTTTTCTATATTATATTATGAAGCGCGCTGCTATTTACATATTGTTTCATTTGCGTCTTTGTTTCAATTTGTCTATATATCGATAAGCATAGGATACCTTTGATGCGTATCTCACGTTACCTATAATTTTCCACCAAGTGAAACAAGAAAAAACTAAGTGAGGAAGAATGCTAAATATAGTTGTTCATCGACCTAAACGGTAAACATCATAATTTAGAAAATTCCCTGAAAACTAAAGCTGTACATGTGACAAATGTGTCTCTATAAACATACTAAACTTTTCGAAGCCCATTATTGAATTCTTCATGAAAGACTATTTTGATTCATTTTTGTTTGAGATACTGGTTGTTTCTCCAAGAGTTCATGCAAACCGGCCACATTGATTATACTGTAGTAGTGTAACGCTAATTCTGATATCCATTCTACAAATTTAATCAGGAAATTCGCCAAAAAGACAAAACCCATGAGCAAAACCATCGGTACATACATCAAATCAGAGCCATTTATTACTTCATGTTTGAAATAGAAATCCCCAAAGCCAACTGTTGTAGTGGAGATGTAGGCAAACCAATAAGCGTGCTCTAATTCGACGAATCCTACATCTACCCCGCTGCGGTAATAAGCCCATCCCGCTACCATACCAGCAATGACCAAATTCCACAAAGCATAAGCAAGTAACCAGAAAATGCTTGCTCTCATCCCTTTTGTGAGAAAATTTAAGTTATGTTTGCGGAAGAAATCATCTGATATAGATAAGGCAACGTATCCTGCTTGACCATTAATAACACCGAAAAGAAGTATAGAAAGAAACCCTAAAGTAAAAACCATTGCACGTCCAGATTCTGTTTGAGGAACAGCATTACCATATCCAATTGTGGTCATGATTGTGAACCAAAAAAAGGCACCAGCAGCATTGTGGACGTGACAATTATCATGTCCAGAAACTCCTTTTAAGTTTTCAAATAGATCTTCTTGAAACTCTTTGGCCTTCAAATCATCACTATGAACAAACATTAACACGTCACGGATTTTTGTAAAAGATTCATTGAACGAAACTATTGCTGAGCTTTTGCTGCGTAAACTGAGGTTGATACTTGCTGATTTTATATCATTCTCTACCGGACTACACTGCATCCAGTTATATGTTAAATCACCTGTTGAATTTTGGTCAGTAAGCAAAAGATCTATAGGGTCCTCGTGTGTGACAATATCATCCAAATTTTCTTTAATGCAATCATTTAAAAACATCTGCATGTCAGTTCCATTTAGATGTGAAATTGAAATGTTGGAAGAAGACTTTGATGTAGACTCAGATGTCTCATACATATGAAAACACATATCTGTAAGGTTTCGGAAAGCTCTTCTTGCCATGGCATTATCTGTAGCCTCCAGCGCATTTTCACTAAATATTTTCCTCAGATATGCATCATTAGATTCAACCTCCCCCCTCATTTCAATCTTTGCGAGAAAATGTCCACATACAAAACATACAGCATTTAAAAACATCATAGGGAAAATGACGCCAAACGTGACATAAAATGTGCGAGGATATTTTTGTATAAGGTTTTGCATGTTCCAGAACTTGATCGAATTAGATGTTCTACTTGCTTCTCCAGCCTCCATCATTTCGGTGTCGAGAGCATTGCCTCTTATTTTCATGTTTTTCTTTATTGTTGAGATACAGTTTGTTATATCTCTTTGACATACGTAACAAGAAAATAAGCGACGGTTAACATCTGCAACAAATAAAAATTCTTTAGCGATACCGTTTAAATTTCTCATAAGCAGGCTATAAATATATATCAAGTCCGCAATTAAGGTAATCTTAAGTAAAACGAAATTTCGCCGGAGACTATTTAAGACCTCAATCATAGATAAACCTAATAACGAAAAACTACTTGAGGGTTGAAAAACAATGATGTACGTAATGAAAATTGCGAGACGATCACAAAAACAAAAATGTGGACAAGAAATCGGCAAAACATTTTAATGTGCCTTTAGAAACAACACGGCAACAGCATACATAATTCCTCCCAGATATATATATATATCTTATGAAAAAAAGATGTAGGGATAGATGTATAATCCTGGAAAAAATTGTTATCAGAGTTTATCATTCATTTTTCAAAACATCGTCTTGTTGCTTCAAATACAAGATATCTAATATTAATATACCAAGAAAACATGAATCACATTCATACAAGAACAGGAGCTAGACTACCTAGTACACCTCTTCAATTTACTGGCTTTTTTAGCATATTTTTCGATTTTATATTGTTGCACATCCTTGTTGTACAATTTTCCCATATTTTTGCATCAAGAGTACAATCTTCACTAAGATAGACTTCAGACTCAAGAGCATTAAATATTTGTATCAATTCTCTACTGCTAAAGCTCTTGGTCATTTCATCTTTTGCAAGGTGTGATAATGAAAGCATTACGTCAAAACTTTTGCGAACCAAAAGTATTTTGTGGCCATTGTTAAACTTAAGGTTATTAAAAAATGATGTTCTGTAATGCAAATCCTCTCGATGTATATGAAACCTCTCATTAAACTCTCGTTCGAGAAACAGTTTTCTTTCTTTCTCTTCAAAGAATCTCAGTTCAATAATTTCATCCATACGATCTAATACAGCTGCATCTAGTGCAGAAGGTGTACTAGTTGTAAGGATTAGCATTAAATTGCTAGATGCGTTACCTGTCATGCTCAATAAAACATTTAAAACATCGCAGGAATAACTTTGTCCAGCATGGGTACTTTTGTTAGAAGTTGAATGCAGTTTTTCATACTCAAGATCATTCTTTTGTTCATTTCTCAAACGACTAGCAAGTGCAGATTCTGCTTCATCGATAATTAATATTGCTCCACCTGTCCTGGTTGTAGCCCATGTTAGCAGATTCTTTAATTCCAAAGGACCATTTTTGCCCAAAGGAGCTATATCAGCTCCACTCATAATTGCATAAGGCATATTGCATGCATTTTTCGCAATGGCTCTTGCAATTTGTGTTTTCCCATTGCCTGGTGCACCATAGAGGAGTAAATTTCTAAGCGGAGTTCCTCTTCGTTTTGCTCTTTGTGTCACCTTACAAATTTTTAAGAGTCGATTCTCGAGACCTTTGTTGAGGGTTAATGGCTTGAAGGCATTTTCAGGAAATGAGTTTTGCCAAAAGGACGAATTCCCATATTCTCGTACTAATCGTGGAGTTAACAGTCGCGATCTGAATATATGAAATCCAACTCTTACTATTTCTCTAATAGAGAGGACGCAAAAAATCAATACAGCAGACATAGCTGAGAAGAAGCTGAATAATCTATTTCCTTCTGAAGTATTGATAATGTAATTTAGTGAACCAACTACATTTTCGAACATAACGTGAATAGTTTCAATTATTTCTTTTCTTGCCTCTTCCCCAAGTAAATTTATTTTTAACATAGAATGAGATTCAGATGCTCTTTCTTTTGATGCGTTCATAAGTATTTCAACTCTGGATCTATTCACCTCGTTCTGCAAGGAAGCTTGTATGCGTGAAAGTTCCCTAATTCTTTGTTGAGATGCATGAAATAAATGAGAGTAGAAAATATTTCGAAATTTGGTTTCTCTTACCTGAGGGATTCGTTTTTCATTGATGAGAATTTTCCTAAAGCATCAATTATAGTTATCATTGATTCTATAACCGTTTCTTCCTCAAATTGTTCGACCTCTACATCGTTTTTCATTTTTATTTCATGTCGTTTCAGCAGTGCTCTGGAATGCTCCTTCGTAGTAAGAATACCCTTTTGCATTTCATATCTTGATGATAGCTTTCTCATTCGCAATGTATGCTTCAAACGGGATATTAAAAGAGAAATCCGTGCTAATGAAGCTTCATTTTGTAAAGCAGCCACTTCCGATGCTAATTGAAGTGGTGTTTTTAACTTTGCAGGACTGTTTAAAATAGAATTGAGCTTTTCCATTCTTTTAATGAGATTTGAAATTTTTGTTGGAAGCCCCATCTCTAGATGACCCCGGTTGCTTATGAATCCTTCAATAACTCCAAATACAGCTTTTATGTGTTCTATTTTGTCTGCCAATGCTTCTATAGCTTTCAAATTATACGCAAACATAAACGAGGAGTCTATGTTTTTACTCCCACTTTCTTCATTTATAGTTTCAGTAGTATCTATATCATTATTCATATTCTCTATATTCATCAATGTGATAGCACTTTTGTTGTCTAAAACACCAAGATGACGTCGTGTTCGGCGCTCTTTTTTGTTGTAGGCATTCAACACATTTAATTCGCTTTTGCGATCGTCTCGTATTTGATATGTTTTTATAGGAACCAATTTAGTAAAATGTAGAGCCTGAGAGGGTGAGACTTTATCCAGAGGTTCAAAACCAGCATTTTTCCATGTTTCACTTTGTTTTAATGGGTCATCTGAATCATTTTTATTGCCCTTGGATAATTCTTTTATGGTCTCATTAAAATCTTTGTTTGGGGAGTCCTTATCCATTCCAAATTTTCGCTTTCTTCTAATTTGGATAACTGTTGCATTGATCACGGCATGAGTTTTCTTGGCAATTTCTTTCTTTTCATTCTCTACAAAAGATGCTGTAGTTTTTAATGCATTTGAAGCAATCTTCGCTAAACATTCTATATTTGTCTCAGATGATTCGATGAATTTAATCTCTGTATCGATTTCCCTACTCCAACTCTTTTCAAGAAAAATTCATTAGTAAGATAGCTGCATTCAAAAAAGACAAAATAAATACATCTAGTCAAAAAATTACCTCGAGCGATGATTTATATGATCCATTTATATATTTTTGTAATAAAGGGTCACTAATTTCGATCATTTCGTCCTCCTTTTCTTCCGTAATTGTACCTGTCACTTTCGATATTGGATCTTTTTCTTTCTGATATTCTTGAAGTAAAAAGAAAATCTGCTGTAACATGCTATATTGCGCATTCCCAATTGTATTTTCTAGATTCTTTGCATGAATTCCAAATTTGTGTTGTTCTCTGTACCCTTCAAACAATGATGTGTTTTGTACACTATTTTTGAAATCTAAAACACTAGGAACGTAAAGTTGAAGAACGGATAAAAAATCTGTTTGAGTTGTCCAACTGACTTTTTTACGATTTGTGATTGGATTTAATGATGCAATAACAGAATGATTTCGGGCATTACTATTATCCTGTGCCTTGTCTATTGTGATCGGATCATATGCGTCCAAAGAAAATTCAACTTTCTTCTCAACTGAGAGGGACCTATCAATAGTCACATCATGATTTGCCTGAGTTGGTAAAGCCAAAATTAGTAAAGACATCCAACAGGGAAACAGTTTCATTATTGATGAGGATCGCAACTTTTCAATTTTGTGCATGCTTTTAGCTAAGCCGTTTGTTATAATATTATGATTGATTATATAAAAATTTATGAAAAATAATTTCAAAATAATTGAATGATGGGTTTCGAATTTAAATGAGAGGAATCTACAGTCTTCTAAAAGCTATCATAGTAGCATCAACATCTATAGATGCGAATCCATCATCTGTTATATAAACTTCATCTTCTGTATCCCATAACTTTTCCCAACTGAATGAAATATCACCATTTTCTTTCTCCTCGTTAAATGCCCTCCTTATCTCTTCTGTTGCCATTCCTGCACCCGTCAAACTTAGTATTACTCCGCCCTTACTTACAATTCTTGTAATTTCTTTCACTGCTAATACTAACTGCTTTCGTTTTTCGTCTGGATTCATCCCACCCGATAGATAGACGGCATCCAATGTCCCCTTATCCAGAACTCCTACAAAATAGTCGGATTGATAACCCAATGCTCTTGCATCAGCTACATCTACCTCCAAAAAAGACTCACTAGTTTTCTGTAATCGATCTTCACCAAGAAGGGTTTTACATGTTTCTACTCCCTCTAAAGCGTAATCAAATGCAGTTATATTAGTCCATCCATGATCAAACATCTCTACAATTGTAGGATCATTACCTACTCCAGGAAGAAGAATTGGTATAGATTGAATTGAAGAAGATGAGCCTTCTCTTTCAATTTTTTGTGCCTGTGGAGTTGTGGAGATGATGGATTCCCAAAAGGGTTGAATCGATGACCATGTACTATACCAACTAAATCCATTGGGTTGAGATTCTACATTGTGCTCATTTCGATACAAGTCGTCCCAAAAAGTTTTCCTTCCAAAAGAAGAAGATTCTTCTGGTTCGTATAGATCGCTGCGTTCCCTAGTTGACAATAATTTTAGTTCATACGAGAGGCTTTGGAATCTCAAGGATTGAACACGTGATTTCTTTTCGTAAGGTTTGAATATTTTGTTCGCTTGTGAAGGTGTAGATATGTAAGCTGTTCGCGACGTATGCTGAGAGAATGCAGTAATACATGTCAATTGAATAAGATGGAGTGAAAGCATTATGGCTGACTTTAACATTGGAATAGATGTTGACTGAAAATCAATCAGATTGTGGTTCCTCTCAGCTCCTCGTGGTGGGTAAGTTTTGTTTTTGAAGTTGTCCAAACATACGTCATTATGCTCTACGTTAAAAAAAGTAAATATGATGACAGCCAGAATTCATCCAAGAGCAGTCATTCCAACCATATTCTTGCACAAGCATAGTAAAAACGTTCTCTTCTTTCTAGATTTTTATCAAGCTGATGCATTTCTAAGATTTTCGTTTCAAAATGAATGAAAGAATAATATATATTTTCTTATCTATTATAATTATTCGTTGTATTCACAAGAGTTAAGACCATGCAATTAATAATATAAGAGGTGATGAGGTGAAAGTTGCAATGTGGATAAATTTTCCTAGAGGAAATGAATCCTATTCGTAAATCGTTTCGAATCAATAGAATCTCCACAATCTTGGAAACCTCCCGCAAGTTCAGCGAGCTTATGAGCCATCTGAACGGGAGCAGGTAATTTGATGGGCCCAGTCCAATTTGGGTAATCGTGACATAGAGACCATGATAACATCGGGAGAGAAACATCTTTTCAAGAACAACAACAAAAGCATAAAAAATTGTAAGATAAAAGATAATGAAAAAATCAAATGATACAACCACTCACTTTGCAAAGGTTTATCTTTCATCGCAATAACAAAACGCACTGGTTTTGCCGTACTATAAGGTGGACTGGTACCATTGATATAAAATGTACTGAATTCTGGACCTTGTAGTGATGTGACAAGAGAACCAGCTGGTAAACCATTTTGACCATTAGGGTGTAGAAATTTGGTGGAAATTCTCTTCTGGCATACAATGTAGGACAAACTAACTGGTGGAGTTTTGGAAGCAGCGGAGCCTATTTTCTTATGCTCTGCAAAGGCAGACCGAACAGCAGGAATCTCTTGTTGAGCTACTGTTCGAATCGTAGGATCTCCAACACCATCACGCCAAACAATGCACGAGAGTGGGCTTACTTTAAGATTTGTAAGTGCTCGAGAAATAACACCTTTCATTACAGATCCCAAATCTAATTCCTGTCCACTTTTGCGACGTGCTGTTTCGGAATAAATTTCTACAATGGGCATCTTTTTAGGATCATGAGAGCGAACAACTTGTACGATGATTGCGGCGACACTCTCTTTTGCAGATTTCTTTCCAGTATCAGCATTGAATTTTCGAGGAGCATGGAATACATCAACTCCAACGAATACGGCCGGTAGTGGTAGACTTTTTGGGATGCTTACCCACCAAATACGAACACCACATTTACTCAAAATTTGACGTGCAACACCTTGAAGAATGATGCTGCTCTTTTTCAAATCTCTAGAATTTCCATGATCACAAGTATTAAAATTGACAAACTGAGACAAGTGTCCTCCTTTTGCTAAAATTTGTTTTACAACACTATATGCTGGATCACTGGACATTCGTCTTGGCGGCTTTAAGAAATCAATGACAAAGACATTGTTGGGCACCTTATTTCCAAAGTATTTTTCCACACTCCCCCAATGTTTTTCCATGTCACCAGCGGGTACAACTGCATATGGCTGCACACTAAACTTATAAAGAGCATTGAAATTGTTCACAAGTTGTGCAAGTCGCTTGTAAACTTGGGCGAAAGCAGATTGCAAGTTCTTGTGATAAACCAAAATCACATTGAGTGGAACAGCTTTTCCTGGCTGAACTTTAAAATTGGCCTTCGAAATGATAGGTGCAAACATGCCAGCCTGACGTTCGGGAACCTGTACACCGGCAGCTACGATCATGGGAATCTGCATGAGAGTGACTGGAACAGTAACTCGTTCATTGGCTAACACAATTCCCATGGCAGGAAGCAATCCACCTCCGACACCTCTTGTTTTTTGAGCTCCGGGGACAAGGAAGCGCTTGATTTCATCAATGGCTTTGTTTCGTTGACTTGGAGTGTAACTAGCGATCATGGGTAGTTTCATTTTCACGAAAGGATCTAATTCATTACCACATACCAACTCTGCAGGGAGATGAATCACTTTATTATTCCTTCCTGAGACCTTGACCATGGGTTTGGCATTGGGATACTTAAGTTCAATCTTCTTCTTCTTGGTAAAATATTCAGCATGTGACATATTCAATCCATCAACAGGAAGAGAAGCTGGACTGTTCGAAAAGTCTAGCCCAATGACACTATGACATCGTTTATCATATTTTCCAATCACAGTTTCATTTTTCCATTGACGTTGAAATTGAGATTGATATTTCGCAGGAATTTGGGTACGATTTGGATCGGCTCCATCATAAATAACATCCAACAAGGATTTACTTCTCATGACTTTAGCTCGTAAATCGACGGTCAAAGTGAGACGAAGAGGACTCGCTTTTCCGGGAGTATGAACTTGATTTAACCCAAATTCGCAGGAGAATGCTTTGAAGACTCGAACACCAAGTGATTTTCCAAATTTATCTTCAGGTTCCGAGACAGAACTGGGATCGATGTATTCTTTTCCCCACTGAGCCATACGTTCGCCCATGGCTCGTTGAAGTGCATTGTTGGCAAAACTTAAAAAGACTTCTTTGTTAGCTGGCATGGCCGAACCATCTCCGGAAGTGGAGTATTGTGGCGAGTGACTTGTGGTTTTGCAGTGATTCAGGATAGCTTCTGTATCGGCGAACATCATATTACAATCGGCACAACGGAGATCCATGGCCGCAGATCCCTTGGAAATAGCAGCAGGAGGAGTTTTTGATTTGGTGAGTATTGTGGGGGCTGTATAAGCTTGCATATGAACTACACGGAAGGAATCGCCATTGTTGGAGCATGGTATTGAAATGATCGATCCGCCTTCTTTTTCATTCGAGGAAGCAGTGACAAGAGTTTTTGGCAGCTCTTTCACACCCATTCCTGGAATAGCCCTGGAGGAGAAACAATAAGACCCTTCAAAGAAAATTCCTCGTTTGAAAAGTGTAATTTCTCGTGAATTCATACCCTGTTGTTTCAAAAATCCATTTTTGGCATCGTACATTCCTATCTCAAAAAGTTCGTAACGTCGACGACGACTTTCAATCAATTTTCCATCCTTATCCTGCATATCCAAGCCATAAAGAAAAAATTGAAAATGTTCGGTTAACAAACAACTAATCAAATTCGTCACGGAAGTCTTCGTGGGAGGAGGGGGAGGTGCTCGTCCACCCCCACGTCCACCTCCTCTTCCACCACGTCCACTTTCTCTTCCTCCTCTGCCCCTTCCTCTTCCACTATCAAACGATCTACCACCACCTCTACCACCACCTCTACCACCACTTCTACCACCACTTCTGCCACCGCTGCTTGAGGGAGCTCTTCCACCCCTTCCTCTTCCGCCTTTGGATTTACTAGGATTAAACCGGCCACCACTCGACATGATAATAAGTTGTTTTCCAGATGGATTTTTTAAAAATATCTATTTTGATTGCAATGTTCCGGATGATAATTATGATCTCTACCCTAAATCAAGCAGATGAATCATGTCAAAATTGTTGCTCTGTGAGAACAAACACAGCTACCATACACATATAATTTTTCGTTCTTTCATTTTTCATTTGACGTCACATCGATTCTACATTCCCAAACCAGGAATATGAAATTTTGACCTAACAATCCTAAATCCATATTTAACTAGTGACGGTATTTGAATTGTATGTGAATGATATCAACAACTTTTTAAATACTTCTTCTACGAAACAAAGCATCACAACCGCATGCGTAGGATATCGATATGAATAGCCATATTGGGGAATAAAACCTGCCCAAAATCTGCCAGCGCGAGTAAGATTATTAATAGATGATCAGCGCTATCAAAACGAAA
>Ga0209092_10000794_pt1 | contig 31769 bp, 23 predicted proteins | sample FraStrMetagenome_FD_187446 | JGI IMG/M metagenome (GOLD analysis project Ga0209092, IMG submission 187446) | Marine eukaryotic phytoplankton communities from Arctic Ocean - Fram Strait ARC3M Metagenome (SPAdes) (version 2) | ecosystem: Environmental > Aquatic > Marine > Oceanic | place: Fram...
TGCAACCCCTAAATTAAACAAAATAATTCTTCATGATGCGAATTACCATCTCGAAAAGATTATGAAGATGTTGGAAACGTACCAAGTGAACAGTTTACCCCCTTCACTTATACCAGCTGTATGATTTGCGCCACAGCTTACTTTGATGACCTTACGTGCGTTCGGTAAAAATAGAGGTGTTGGCAAACTTGCCAAAAATTCTTTTTCTTCTGATTGTAAAGGTCCTAGTCCAAGTTTACCATTACATGCGTTTCCCCATACAAACATTTCACCACTTGAACACACAACGGCAGTGTGAGAGAATCCGCAACTCCCATTCACAACACTGTAACCGCGCAAAGCTTGCACAAAAGTTGGTTGACCAGCGTCATTCATTGACGTATTGGATTGATTTCCTAATCCTAATCTTCCCGAACATCCAACACCCCTGTGGTATTTAGAAAAGTTACATTGAAATGTCTGTTTATATTAAATGGAAGGTGATACCGATAGAAACTCACCAAGTAAAGAGCCTTCCCGATTTATCGACAAGACCAACATGGTTTGATCCTGCAAATATAAGGCTGGTCGTGCTCCTAGTGGACTTAAATCCCGGTCCACCGAGAGTAATACCATTTATATCTACTCTGTCAGTTACGGGTCCTCCTTCCTGCGAATGATCATGCCAGCTTTCGAACAACAAATCTAATCGTTTCCTCTCCTCTTTTTGCTGACTTTCTCGCAATCTTATCAATGACCGTTGTTCCTGTAATTGTTGATCTCTCACTGGTCGCCAACTTTCGATTGCCTCGAGGCTTAACCGGTTCGCAATGCCTCGTCTTCCCTCATTCGTAAGTTGCTTAATTTCCTTTTCAAGCTCTCTCAGTTTGAGGTGAAATGCTTCTCCCTTATATATTTGTTCTAATACAATATCATCGTTGAGGTAATTAATCATTTCATACTTTGTAAGGCCGTTGAATGACTTCCCTCTCAATCTGAGAGCCAATTGCATTTCTTCGTAATCAAGGCGAGGGACTAGATTCTGATTTATAAACGACAACGGGTCATCATATCCGGCAACGCTTTGCCACTTGTCAAAGTACTTTAAAATTCTTATCAATTTCTCAAGCTCGCGTGCCTTGTCCGTATTTTCATCTTCCCCAAATAAAGTAGGTTCAGTTAGTTGCTCTGTTGCGAGAAGCATTTGGCTTCTAGCTGTTGTATCACCACGCCAGTGCTACCCAGAGATTCAAATTTGAGTAACAGGGATATGAGACTTGGAATCGTTCCCGACGACTACTTACGGTTTGCCAGTGACTATCAACTTCGATTTCGTGCCAATAATGAGCAGATCCACCCCAACAAAACACTTCCCCGCTTTCAGTCAAAGCGAACATGACGTTCTCGCTTATAGCGATATCAATAGGACATCGCCCCCATAACATGGCTGTGTTAGGATTGGCACCAACTAGGGACGATCGTTTAATCCATAATTGCTGGATTCGGTCGCAGCCCTCTTGCTCAAAAACCTCAGATGACATACTTGAAGTAGGTTTTGCATTGAATTGACCCTGAGTACCCGCACCAAAAACGTACAGTTGACCCGCGACATCAAGTGCAGCAGCCAGTTGCGCATCAGCTAACTCTCGCGCTCTTGCAATCATTTCTCGTTTAACTTTCATGCTACTTTGCCATTTCCTCCATCTCTCAGCCTCTTCCACAACTCTGCGTTCGCATTCTTCTTCATAATCAAGCACTTTTTCCAATTGCCGAAATAAAGATATTTTAGTATGAAACGTTGGTAAGGAAATTCCTCTGTCAATTAGCTCTTGCTTAGTATTAGAGACGCGGACCCATATCTTCCTGAACTCACTATAATCAATATATCCAGATCTATCTCTATCATATTTCTCAAACATACTTTCCTGTGTCTGGTCGTCAACTTCCAAGCCCATATACTGCAATAAATAAAAGAATTCATCTTCATCAAGCTTTCCATTTCCGTCCGTATCGAACATTTCAAATGCATCTTGAGGCGAGAGCAAAGAGTGCGGTTCAAAACCTAGATTGTTTCCTGTGATAGGATCGCAGATATACAGTGCAACCTGAAATTCATCAAAATTAATGAGACATGAGCCATCGGTGTCACAAAGGGAAAAATACTTTTTCGCTTTAGCCTCGCTGATATTTATACCGAGGTCGGGTAGCATCGCCGCGAACTCCTCCCATGATATTTTTCCGGATCCGTCTGTATCGTATTTCTCGAATACTTGTTTGGGATCCACTATGCAGAGAGGAGGCTTCCGACTTATTTTCCAGGAGTTGTGCTGGTTTAATACGGGATCACTCTTCTTCCCTCGAAAAAAATTATTTATAAAATTCATATATCAAATCGATGAACTTTTAAGTTTCTTATAAAGATCATGAAGTGAAACGAGGATACAATAATAGAAGTAAGTTTTTTTTGTTCTGAAATCCGAAGCGGTGTGATAATCTACTGAATTGGAGAGTTTCAACGATATTTTACAAATTGTATTTTTGTCACCTAGTATCTCCACTCCCTACAGTTAGTCATACGTCTTCAAATACGATGCTTGTTTCGTGATGAACGTCGTGAAAAAATATTTTTGAAAATCGCTTACGTTAACATAATTCCTGTTCTTCCATTTCATCAATAAATTTCAATAGAAGTCTTGCCCGTTCACATATGATATTTATTGGAGAATCCTCGTCGATAGTTACACACTTCACGATCGATTTTACATCTTCTTGAAGTCCAAGAGGATTTGGATCGATATCTTTCTTGGCAAGTTGTATGAGGCTCCTCCACAGATAAGTGAAGTCAAGTCTTAGCATGGCTTTCATTGCGTTCATCGCTGCCTCACCAACCGCTCCACGATGTGCGAGGAAAGGCATACATGAATCACCAACTGACGGAATTAGAATTATAAGAGTAGACTCAGCAAAAACTTTAGCTATGCATTTCAGAATTTTTTCTGTGACTTTATTTCTTGTTCTATCGGAACATGTTGGTCTTTGTAAATCGCTACTTTTGACATTGTTATCATGCAAAAGAGTCCACTTTAACTGAGATCTGAGCACTTTCGCTAGAAGTGGCCAAACATTATCTTTGAATCGAGAGGACATGAAATCTGGTGCCTGGCTGAATAGTACTGAAACCAAATCAAGAAGATCACTGAAAAATGACTGTGTAGATCCACTTGTATCTTTGAAGATTTCTCTATCTTTCGAATGTTCTAAAGAAAGCGGAACACGAATAGAAGTTGAGTAAAGAAATGATAACTTGGCGGCACAGTAATCGATCTTAGATAATATTGCTGGCCAATGATTGTGAATTGATGGCAAAATATGCGTTGAGTTTGAATTCTTTGATGCCTCAAAAAAGTGAGAACACTAATGACAATCAAGGCATCGAAAAAGTCCTTACCATCTTTACTCCAAGTCGAAGATAATTTAACACGGAAAATCCTCTGGCAATTGCAAAGCAAGCGGCGCATTGTACTTTCAACGCCTCTGAAGACAAAAGAAACGTACATCTTGACAAAATCAAATTGCATAACTTTACAATGTTCATATCGACTATTGAATCTTTACTAGGACTCGAATGCTGACAGGTGTTTTCGTCTTCCAGTTTTGCATTGTTGTGATAGTTTTCAAACCATTCCTTTGGGGTTGCATTACACTTTTCTTTGTCAGTCAAAGGATTCCCCATTTCCTCTTTTTGGTTGTTGACCCCAAACTCAAGCAATAACTCTTGCTTCCACGAAACAGGCGATTTTTGCACACTGTCTGGTCTATTATTAACACAACTCACCCTTTTTAAAACCAATAAGCATTCGAAAACAGCTTCAAACATATTTAATAACGCCAAAATAAGGGAAGGTGGCTGACGTTGGTCACGATCAAAGCAAAAGAGAATTGAATCCACCACTTCCACAATTAAAAATATATCGTTGTCAAGGCATTCAATTTCAGAGGAATCATCTGCCCACCATGTGCGAAAGGCAGATGAACTTATTTGTATGCTATCGATAGACAGGTCGTTTCGAACTGCACGTATGATACAGTCAACTATTTTTGGTTTGTGTTCCGATAAAAATGATGATACTTTAGAGTCGACATCGTTAGGTAGCGCTTGAACAAATGATGATATTGCCTGGGAGGAAAAACATGGCAAGTCAACATTAAGCGATAAAGATTGAAGAAGTACAGTGGACAATGCTCGCAGCAAAGGGTGATGATACTCTGAAGTAGCCCTATAAACTGAGAATATTGCCTGATGGATTGCTGCATCCCCGATGTATTTCGTAATTATCACCAAAAAGTGCAATAAGTGAATATGAAAAGTAACTTCCAACAAATCCAGTGAAGCTTTATCAATAAACGCGGACTTTTTGACTTTCTCGATGAAGATTAAGGCGTCAGGGAGATAGGATGAAACTCGAGTTTTCTTCATTGCAAATATTGAAGAAAGGATTACCAACGAGCTCGAACGCTTTTGGGGATCGCATCTAAGCACACATTCATTGCTACCATTACTTTCGTAATGTTTCTTAGATGACGTAAACTCTGCTCCCTCAAAACCGTCGCCAACGAATGCATCTTCAGCCAATAGTTCTATAAAATCCTCCAAGTTGGGCCCTAAAGATGTTGCTAGGTGCTCTACTGTTTTTTGGGCATATTTTTGTAATTCGGCAGTTGTAAGGTACTTAAATTGTATTGAATCATGAACCGAAAAACACGAGCGATTCATCCAGGAATGGGAGAAGCTTAGATCGATTTCAAACAAAAGTTGCAGTGAGCGCAAGATTGAAGCCAACACTTCCCTGTTCGCAAGCACAACTATATCAGTGCACTCGCCAGATACTACATTGTGGCAATAAAATTGTATAAGCTTCAAACTGATTAGCAGCGATGTCGCCCTCTCGGAATAAATAATAGCTGGAAGGACTTCTATATACTTCAGAATGGCTTCAATGGCATTAATTTTTACAGGGATTTCTCTCGGGAAATCTGAAAGTCAACATATATGAGATCAACAAGAGGAAAGTCGTTGTGCGCGAACTACTTACAATCATTGGATATTAAGCATTCAATGGATGCTTCTATCAAATCGACATCAAAATCCAAAATCATAATCTTACAGCAAAGTGAGGTGGTCGCCCCGCGCAATCGATGATGTTTGAGACTCTGCAGATTTTGTAGCAGTGCTTTCAGAGGCAACAAAAGCCGTGAGCGATTTCTATCAAATTCCCTACTCTTAACCGTTTCTTCCTCATTTGAAGTTTTCTTCCTCATACTTGTACGATCGTTGTCACTCCGATTCGACATGTTGAGCGCTTGGAAAAGTGAATCCAGGGAAGCGGAAGAACCTTTATTGTCGTTTGAAGCATACAAATTCGCGGACGACGAACCAATTGTTACTTGCAATAAATGCGTCAACGTTTCAATTCCTTCATTACATCGTGCTGATGATGATTGTAAAGTATTCTGTATCCGTCTATAGATGCCGCAAAAGCATCCAGGCAAGAACTTCCTCCACGGAAGTATGTACGTAAATGTCGTTCTTTGTCTATTCTCGGTTTCTTTGAGTTCTATTCGAAGAAGAAAATCGAGTGATGATATTTGATCATACTCAAGGAAAAGGTGGATCATCTTCGCCGCTAACCATTCATTACAAAGAACCTGCGAAGTTGTGGTCACGGAAAAAGACATTATTTTCATGATTTCATTTATTGCCGAAAACAAATGAACTGCATAGGGACATTTCGAACGAATCTCTTCAGGCGATGGCGAGAACGACAATACTCCATTTTGTGCGTTCACTTGTCTTTCGCTGTTTTTCACATCAGAATCTTTCGTTCTAGACATTGTTAATCCATCGTCACCAGTATCGGGAAAACACTTTAAGCAATGAATCAAGCTATTCTTTAATACATGGCTAGGCAAAATCAACGACGGACTATTCCTATTGACAGCCTTTAAAACGAAGCAGAAGTACTCTATCGCCAAATCCAAACATGAATATCTCTTCGATCGCCATGACATTTCAATATTATAATTATATCCTGCTTGTCCACGACTACGACCGATGAAAGTTCCATCCTCATTCCCAATCAACAAAACTTCCATAGCCAAGAACGGAGGCAAACTCAAGTACTGAAACAACTCCACAACTTTCTCTTTTGGAATCGAATCAGATTTACATCGAAACAATTCCACAAGACACGCCTCCTCACGTTCTACAAGCCTTTGCAATTCTGTAAAGGAAGTACTTAGACTCGATACATCTTCCATTAAATCATGCAAAGAGTCATCTTCTTGTGTGTACACTCTCGTAACTTTTGTTTTGTATATGGATAGAGATTGAAGCAGAGAATTCAATGTAGGATGAAAGATGGTCATGAACTGAAGCAAAACTTCAAAGGATGATGAGGATGATTCGTTACTGTCCTCTGCTGTTGGATGATTCACGTTATCTGCTGTAGCATCCATCATCTGAAAAGGGTATATATGTGTGCGTGTAAATGAAATGTTGGTGGTGATGATTTTGTTTTGGTACACTGTGATCCCCAGCGCTAGAGTGTTAGTGCTAGAGAGAGTGTTAGTGCTAGAGAAAACATAACATAATATACCGGTATATATATATAAAGAAAGAGAGGAGTGAGGAGTGAGTTTGTTTTTGATGTTTTTGAGAGCAATAATTTATGAAAAGGGTTCAATCATACGAACCTATCCCGAACTTCTGCGATGTCACACCCTCGCAAAAATCTAGAATTGTTGCCCAAACCCAAACTCATTATTTACAATGGGCTAAACGCTAAACAGCCATTGGCTGAAATGCTGATTTTGAGACCGATTTTTGGCTGTTTTTGGCTAATTAAAACATTCCGATACAATATGTTTAGCTCAATATGCGAACTTCTATGACATTTCAGCCAAAATTTGGCTGAAACTCGAAATTTGCTTGGCTGTTTAGCCCTTAGTAACTCATTATTCAATACCGGTATTCATTTTATAGAGCATTAGAGCACCTTACCAAAAATAAAGAAAGAACAGATATCTCTGTATCTGTGTCTTTTTATATTTCATACCTCTGTGTGTGTTGAAATTCTCAGTGGAAACTAAGATATATATCAAGTAATACCATGGGGAAGTCAAAGAAGAACAAAGAAAACAAGAAGAGTTTCGAAATGTATGACGGCGTAAACGTAGAAGAATATTCCCAAGATACCTCCAAGTACGGTGGTCCGCATAGATACTTTCAAAATTCATATACGGTGTCTCTCAGGGGTGAACGAGCAGGAGAAGAAAATGATGCAGCAGGGACGAGCTTAGAAGAGGAAGGTGCAAGCAGAAAATGTATGAGGCAAGTGATACATCGTCATGCCAATGGTCTGTGTGTAATTACGGTCGGTGAAGGTTTAGAGAAAGACATAGATCGAGTTGAGTTTGTGAAGTCTCTCGGGAGTGACCAGAAAAATGAAAGAAAAGAGTCCGCTAGTAATCTAAGCAATGTTAAAAGGGACGAGAGCATCAGTAATAAGAAGCGGAAGAAGATGAAGTTGAGTGAATCCATGGTCCTTCCCAAGGATGTTTTGGCTCGAGTTTACTTTGTGGGAGAAAATCACCCACTGGATTTTGTTTGTTGCGTGCATGGTTCCCTGCTTGAATTAAACGTAAGATTGACAGCGAAACCGGATTTACTAAGGAGTGATCCTCTGTTTGATGGTTACCTAGCAATTATTAAGGAAAAATTTAGATTTCCGCCCTCATCACAAGCATAACAAAAGTCGTCCAAAATGACATTAAAAAAATAAATGAACGAGAATGGAGCTGCGGTGGAGTGATATAGTTAAGGTGGATCTTTTACAGACAGGAAGCAAATGTCAGATATCATTGCGTAATGATTGGGATTGCACTCAAAAAGTAGCAATGAATATAGCAACTAGAACAACATTAGAGGCTACTCAAGACATTGAACCGGGTGGAAAATTACAGAAGTTTGTTCACTTTTCAATTGATATTCATAATTATTATTCTCCACCCATTTTAAGAGATCGTCACAAGTCCAATCGCATATTGTTATTAGCAACGTTGATATCGAGAAAGATATTATTTGGGAAGATATTTACGAAAATTGAAGTTGGCGCGGATAGAAATCTAAAAGGATGATTCTGTAAGTTTCAGTCGCTACGAAAAAAGGTCGTATGCATTACGTAGGTGTTCGAGCATGTCTTACACCGTCAGCAATTTAAATTTAAAATGATCTATTTAAGAATAGTTGGTATCTAAAAAAAATTTACAGCATTATGATTCCTCTTTCTTGCGATTTAGTATCGCCTCACCTGCAGCAATGCGAAAAGACTTACTGTCTCCTTGACGACGCGTCACCTTTCTGGCTCTTCGATCTAATTCTGCGGCTGCATCATCGATACTGACGCCAAATTTGGCTGCTCTTACCATTGCAAAATATAAAACATCCGCAAGTTCTTCTGCGACATGTTGACGATCATCTGCTTCCGCTAATTCCTGCGCTTCTTCAACCAATTTATCCCGTAGTAAATTCGAATCATCAAATAATCGTTTTGTATATGACCCCTCTGGTGCACTCTTCATTCTTTGTACCAAGGTTTCCTCAAGATGCCTAATTCCTTTAGGTTTTCCCCAGCAAGTCAAGGTGTCAAGGTGACAAAAAGCAGGGACTTCTCCTTTTTGAGTTACTGTGAAACGTAGTGCATCCCCATCACAATCAAGATCGAGACGATGTAAAACCTATCCAGTTTGCAATGGATGAGCTGAATATCAAGATAAAAATTATGCCTTTAGACTCACCTGAAAACGACCAGAAGTATCTCCTTTCCTCCAAAGACCGTTACGTGATCTAGAATAATAAACTCCACGTCCACATTCTAGTGCAGCTACGATACTTTCTTTGCTAGAGTACACAAGACCAAGCGCCTCCCCGCCTCTGGCGCAAACAATCGTAGTATAAAGGCCATCTTTACGATCTGTTGTTGCGCATGCAGCGTAAGATAATCCCATCTGTTCCGGAGAAGGGTCGTTTAGCACACACCCCACACACTGATCTGATAACGTACCCGCCATGTCCGCCAATGAACTAGGGGATTTACCAACGACGTCAATTTGCGCAGCAACACGAACTTCTTCAGTCGCTTCTTCAGCTAAAGCGGTCAAAAAGGTAGGGACATCATCACATCCGATACTCAAAGCTGCAGCCATAACAGAAATCGATTCAAGACTTCCCATTCTGTTTACATCATCAAATGAATCAAAATGGACAACAATTCTTTTCCTAGGAACTCTTGCACAGTCCAAAATTTCCATAATGTCAGCCAGTGATAAACTTTCGTTCACGTTCAGAACAACTGCATCCGCACCGGCATCCATGAGGCACTGCACAATGAAGCCATCCGTGTTCACAATTATGCTAGACTCGACACAAACCTCCATATCAATAACACTAACATCAGCTATCGAATTTAACCATGAGAAACATTCAGCCACACTTTTCTTCATAAGCTTTTTACATAATTTCTTTTGCTCGGGACATTTTTCAACTTCCTCGGCCCTTTTACGTTCAATGCTTTGATCGACAATGTTTTGAAACTCGGCTGATCCTGACGTTTGAATTCTACATCGACCGACCGCAACGATCGATGATGCAGGTTTACTTGCGTTCGATAGGGAGGGATATGGCGTAGATGTTGGACGATCGTGACGGTGGCGGCCCATATTTCAACAACAGGAAATTGTAATTCGATATCGAAGAGATGCACTCGTAGATGTAAAGGAATTATTTTAATAATAGATATTTTATATAATGTAGATATAAATGCAAATGAGGCCCTTCAAGCTTCAAGGAGGAGTCCTTTCTTCTTCTACCTGTACACATTAATACTTTCATGTAAAAAGATGAAAACGTAGGGTCAGTGTCGGTGTCAAAAATGCATTTCGCCGCTCTGTGACGTATGTACGAAATCTCAAGCCTATTCGTTGTCGGTATATTTATGTCGACTTGCGCGTATACTTAACGGGACTGATGAAGAGTTCGTTGATTATTATAGTAAGATCATTGTTGATCGATTTATGTATTTATGGTAAGTCATGTTTGAACAAATAAAAAGATTTGACCGTCGGAAACACCTTTCAGGTTTGGCGTGAGCGCTAATCGCCACATTTCCAAATCTCGTTTTTGACTCATTTCCAGCTAGATATTGTGAAGGGTAGATTTGAAAGTATTATAATAATGGAAGAGCATTCGAGAAAAAAAATTGAATCATGTAAGGGCAAGTTGAGGCAAGACTGTGAAAAGTTTTCAGATCGAACAGCTGATGAGGACTTAAGTTGGGGCAGCTATGGCACGGACTATAGTATGATGTCTGTTGATGAGAATCCCCCGTTGAAGAAGAAAGGGTTAGGTATTACAACACCATCATACGTGGGTACTGAGGATGATGAAGTGAAGCACACGAGACGAATTGCGAGAGCACTAGTTGAGAATGAGCGATTTCAACTTACTATTATCGCATTGATCGCGATTAACTCGATTCTAATGGGTGTAGCGACTTTCGACTTTGTGAGCAAGAACGAAAGTATCACTAAAAGTTTTGAGCGTGTGGACCTATTTATTCTTCTCATCTTTTCTGCAGAATTAGTATTAAATTTGTATGCATATGGATCAAGTTTTTTCTATGATAGTTGGCTCCTTTTTGATTTAGTGAGCATCGTGCTTAGCTGGGTTTTCGCGAGTTTTACAATAATCAGATCGTTTCGAATATTCCGGGCTTTTCGTCTATTTGCCAAAATTGATAGTCTGAAAAAAATCATTCAGGCTTTAACTTCTACCAGTGAACAGATGTTGGCTATTTTATTCGTACTTGGTATATTATTTTACATCTTTGCCGTAATGTTCACGCAACTCTTTGGTGATTGTTACGAAGAAGGTTGCTATGCAGAAGATGAGAATTCTCTCGGAATTAATTATTTTGGGAGGCTTGACTACACAATGTTTACATTATTTATGCTGATGTCAATGGAAAACTGGTCGGACATCATACGAATGACAGATTCTCGCTATCCTTGGAGTTGGATTCCTTTACTAACATTTATGGTGGTCAGCGCTTTTGTAATGTTAAATTTGGTTATAGCCGTCTTATGCGAAGCACTATCAGCTCTAAAGGATGATGATGAAGAAGTAAACAACAAGAGACAAGAAAACGATTCAAAGCATCAGGATGTAGAAAATGCACTTCGTGAGTCTGCTGAGATATCACGGCAACATCAAACGTTGACTGCAGCTGAAATGGAAATCATCATCCGTGAGCAAAATCAAGCCTTGCTTAAGATAAACCGAAGGATAGATGAAATGCAATCCGCATTCAAGAATATGATGGAACTACAATTAGTTATTGCAAAGAATTTGAACAAATCTTAAGTTTTTACCAGATAATAACAGACTATAAAGTATGTTTAGACGCCTCTAGTAATTCGTGTTAATCGTAAGGAAACAAATATAGAATCTTAATATTTTCAATTTGAGCATTATACGGGTCGTGCTTGCCGCGTGATACCCTTCTTATACACTTTTACTCTTGGTATGTCCATCAACGCGGTGGTTTTGACTTTTCACTTCGAATATTTGTATATAAAATACTACGTTCTATTGTTCTATTAACTCATTCCTAATTTTGTTGGGGTATAAATGTTACTCATTCCTAATTTTGTTTGGTATAAATGTTACTCATTCCTAATTTTGTTTGGTATAAATGTGAAGACGTTCGGGGATTCTCAGTAGATCTATTGGTCTGCATTTGCTGTTCACTCCCGGAAAACAAAACAAGAAAAAAAGATGCTAGACGCGGACGAAGTTTCTAAATAAGTAATTTAGAAGCTTGTGCTTGGAACAAAGTAGGTTGACTCATAATTAACTCTCGAACCCAATACACATTACACATGGCATTCGGAATATGCAGGAATTCACTACCGGTAGTCACTTTCAAAAATGTAACTTTCCCAGCGTAAACTGAACCACGATTAGTACACCAACAACGATTCCGTTGCCTCAAACAAAACAATTTAATCCACTGAACTTCATAAAAATGAAACTCCAATATTCGATATTTGCAATATCTCTGCTTGCAGCGATTGACCAAAGCGAGGCTCAGACGGCAAAAGAATGTGCGGAAATATGCAACAAACTTAGGAGTGATAATGACTTGAGCGTATGCAAACCGGCGATGAATGTTGCTCCTCGTCCAACGGTGTACAAGGCGTGTTCCAATGGTGAGAATTAGATTGCGCGTTTGGATTTATCTTGAATCTCTATAATCATTTACCAAATTAAACTTTAGGAGTGCGACTTGGGTTCGACAAAGCATGTATGGCTATTTGCAAAAAAGAAGATCTCGCACCTGATCCCATTCTCACGTGTAAACGTAAGCGATATCAGGGTCCAGCAGAAAATTACTGTCGTACAGGCTATGAGAACGCGTTTTATGGAGCAGAATCAGTTGTAATGAAAGAAGTCAATACTTTTAACCAAAGTGTGCACAAGAAAGGTGATTCCGATTCACATCAGTACACGACCATAGTTTCTGAGACACAAGTCCCAAAAGAATCGTCCATAGAAGGTACAGTTCCCATCATTGTACATACCAAGGAAGCATCAAAAGATGAATCATTGACCGCTCCTGAAGAGTCTCTAGGCGGAAACCAATTAGATTCATCTCTACCAACAACTGAAGGGCACGGCGAAGAAGATAAGCCTGCCTTGTCAGAAGGGAACAAACCTTCAAATAAAGGTAATGAGGGAACAAAGGCGGTTTTCGATGGCGAGAACGAACAACACACCTTGTCACAAGATAAGAATCCTTTTAATGAAGGTAATGATGATACGAGAACGGTTCTGAAGAAGGTTCATCCGGCAGCTCCACCCTCAACAAAGATTACGGATTTTCATGGCGAGAACGAACAATACACCTTGTCACAAGATTATAATCCTTTTAATGAAGGTAATGAGGAAACGAGAACGGTTCCGAAGAAGGTTCATCCGGCAGCTCCACCCTCAACAAAGATTCCAGTCCATGGTTATCAGAATCCTAAAGCTGCAAAGAATACAATTGATGATCGAAGCAATATTGCTGCACAACATTCTACAGATGAAGGTTTAGTTACTGAGGTAGGCACCCAAATGACCAGTGGCTCTCCAACGAAACAAGAGGAAGAATCCTTACCTAATCAAAGCCAAGATCAGAAATCACCGTTACCATCTATTCCCTTTCCATCTGCAATCCCTTTGATAATAGAGCCTCCTCAGCCTAGCCCATCCACCTCTTTCGAACTTTAATTCATCACAAATTCGTCATATATATCCGACTTCTCCCCACGGACAATTACAATGTGAAGGATGTTTTCATTTCACCCTTTTCGGAGTTTTAAATTTAGACTTTCTGAGAGTCTTGATGTCACATATCGTTTAGCATACGCTTCGACATCATCTGAAACTAGTTTCCACGCCTTTTGAAGAATGTCCTTCCTTTGCTCGTGTATGTTATTTGAAAATTCATTACCAGTGATAGATATTCGTCGATTTACACCAGCGCTAAGCGTCCACATAGCATCTTTCATAAGAGCAATTCCTTTGATCCATCGTTCATCGTCGTTTAAATGGTTTGGAATAAGAGGAGTCAATTCATCTAGAAGTCGTGGGACTCTTACGGAGTCACTTAATACAGTATCTTCCAAAATAGATGAGCAATGAAAATCGATTCCAGCAAGCGATAAATCCTTGAGACTCAATGACTGGATACCGTACATTGTCAAAGAAGAGACAAGTTTAGCGCTACTCAGGATAGACTTTGAGTGAAGTAAATATGGAACCTCTTCCCAATTCATACTTTCATCCGTCTTGCTTTGTTTTGAAAAGGAAGCATCATCTCGAAGCCTTTCATTGATTCGATTTGAAATATTTACTGGAACCCTAACTTCATTAAATCTGTACCTCCACTCCTTTACGTAACGAACAAGCATTAATATGTCACACGCCATTCCTCCATAATGACCTCGAAGAAGTATTGATCGCAATAAAGTTATCTTGCCGATATCATCTGCAAATTCCTTCTCAATTTCAGTCCCTCGTAAAGACAACGGGTTAGTTTTCATGTCATTTCGCGATCGATTTAACGAAGTAAGCGCATCTTTCATTGGACAGCTCGCTATTTCAAAGACGATCCTCATAATTTTAGTTATCAGAGGAAGTGGTGGAATAAATCCTTTCGATTCGGAAACCTGATGAAAGTTAGAGACGTGTTGCTTTACGAAATTCCACTCAAAGAACAGTATATAAGTATGAATCTTACCATAGTCCAAACCAAAAGTGGAAAATCAGGGTGAAGAAACGAATCTTCAATGACAATTATTGGTAATCGCCGAATGAAATCTCCCCAAGATTTGGACGCAAGTTCGAGGGCAACACGTACTGAAGGCAACTACAAACCAAAAGTTATCAAAAGCTAAATATAGAAAGCAATAGACATTATCATTATTCTATGAATAACACTTACAGGTAACCTTCTACGGATAGACTTTTGCAGGATGGATTTCAGTACCGGCACCGACAAACGAGACAGACGATGAACCAATCTTGGCATCGCAGCAGCTGGTAGAAAAGACGAAGTAATAAGCAAATCAACGTCAGAAAGTCGTTGTCGATTCATCATTGCAATAGACTCCTCCTTATTATCACACCCTTCATCGTCATCACCTTTTTCATTACAATTTAATTCTTTTTTAATCTTTATCATGTCACTCCATTGCACAACACCATTTCCAGAAGAAGGATCAACTTTATCTGAATCGACCCATGAAACGCTATAATTCGAATTCAAGTGAAATGTTTGAGTACGAGCCTGACTGGGAGACGAAAACATAACAGCTGAATGTTTCATCATATGTTTGAACGCATCTTTTCCCGATTTCTTTTTCAACGACTTTGAAGACATGCTATCCTCTTCAACTTTATGAATATGCAACTCCGATGAAGCTGAAACATTTTTGTTTTCAACCTTACCCATCTTTTGTCGCATGGCATCTTCTTTCTCTTCTTTCCTAACTTCATTGATATTGCCTTGAATCGTCTTAGTATTACGAACCCTCAAAGAGGACGACTGCGTTGGCACAGAAGCCTTCATACATTCATCCAGATGTGTATTCAACCGCGAATCTGGAATACTCTTCGAACATACTGGACATTGGACGAGCGTAGACGATGTTCCCAAGGATAATCGTTTGCGTTTCTTTTCACTCATTAACAGGTTGAAAGCATTGCCGCCGTGATTGGATTTCTTCTTTGTCATCTTTCTCAAATAATCATGAAACTTTTAGTTCCATCCAGTCAACTGCTATTTCCTTGCTGGACTAAATTGATGTATTGAAAAATCAAAAGTCAGCCTCAAAAATAGTGTAAAATGTAATATTAGTATTAATAACATAATATGTCCTCCTCGGCTTTCTGCCAAGAAGTGATTGCGCATTCGTCAAAATGTATATGTTACATTGTGTTACAGTTTTTACAGTTAGAGTTTGAAAAATCTACTTCGTAATAAATATACTCTTAAATCTTCGTCGTTTTCACGCCAGCCTTTCAAAAAGATGCTTGTACATATGGTAATGGACATGTATTAACATGAATATAAATTGGAATATATGTCACTTATCTACGTCTTCTTAAGTCAATCCTGGTTCAAAACTATTTACATCTACCTGTCAAACCCAAAAAATGTGCTGACGAGGAAAGACCGAACGAAGCTCTCGCTCTCACAGTCTCACATATTTGAGAAGACCATTGACAACATTTGATATTTCAACCATGCATCATCTCCCAAACCTCACCCCTCGTTCTTTCTCCTCGACATTTTTAATCAAAGGTATCCTAGCGCTGTTCCTGTGCATGTACGCAATGAGCTTCGAATTGGCAGTGTTCCCATTAAGAAAACAGCACAAATTTCCAACGGATGCTCTTACTTTAAATTTGTATGAACCACGATATCTGCAACTGGCATCGTGGGTTTTGAATCAATCGCTTGATAGAAAAACTGACCGTCGCTGTTTTGGTGCATTCTATGCTTCGGGTAAGGCACAAATGGTACGAGATGGCGTAAACCCGATTGTTCCGATGATCGAGGCAGGCGATGTTGGTGTTGTTTGTCAGGTTGTGGAGCATGAAGATGCTATGGTTCCTACTAGGGATGTAAATTACGATCGACGACGGATCAGGTTAGAAAGTGTGGTTGTTGGACGGTTTGTGGTGAATGAGGTGATTCGTAAAGGGTATGGAGGGGAAGACGATTTGTTTGTAGTTGTGGATGCGGATCGTGTTGATGATGATTGGGTCGAGGTTGGCACCGTTTTAGATGAAGATACAGGTATTTTGTATGAAGAAATTTGTGATTTATTGTTTAATTCTTCTGAAGATACTGCTGCTGAAAAGTCGGAAAAGTTGAGGGATATCTTGTTTGATCGCGACGACGAAAAATCATCGATTCCCATAGAATGTCTCCTTACGAAGAAGGATACATTTTACGAAGACGAAACTTTGATAGAGAGTGCCAATAGCGTGGAATCTATTCTATACGAGTGGTTTAAAGGAAATGCTTCTATTGAAGATAATGTCACGATGAATTACCAATTTAGAAGGTCCCTGTTCAGCTTTGCAATTACATCCTTGATGTCCCGAAGAATTGAAGAAGAGTCGAGCAATCTTGAAATGGAAAAAATACTAAAACTTACTTCGACTAAGGATCGTTTTGAATACATACTCACTATCATTAATGCCAAATATTTTTGGAGAAATGCATATGGGAACCTTAAGAAATTCATTTTTGAATAAAAGAAGTCTTTCGTCGTACCGTATCAGTTACGTGATGGAGAGTTGCTTTGATGGTTCGAATATATTATGAGAGAAACCACCCGACATTATATTTCATAGAAAATGTGCTCTTGGTTGGATGTGAAAAAATGTTATTTAGATGCCATTCGTTTCAAAATTGAAGGCAATCATCGTCCATTGAGGTAAGGTGGTGTATGAATCGGTACGAAAAGGGTGATGGATGTTTGAGATCCTCTCTAGAAACCCGCAATGGTTCTCCATATCTTTGAAAAACTTTAAATGTGCTCAATCAGAACTATCATCGGAGGGTAGATTGACCGATTTATATCTGCCAATAGACATGTTTATCTGTGAAGGATCTACCTTTCTTCGAATTGATCATTCCATGGCGGACAGTGGTAAAGTGAAGATGCAGACCTCTGCTTAATAGCGTGTATAGTACTAAACATACGAATACCTAAGTCGTCACTAAGTACCCAGGAACGATTATCTGAGATCTGGGTGATGCGCCTTTTTCCTAAGCTCAGAACCCTCATTTGATCAAGCGGAGTCTTCTTTGCAGGAGCGAATGTCACATTCAGTAGATGGCGAATGTTGTTGCTTATATAACAAAAACAAGGGTCACTTGTCCGTATGGAAATAAAAAATGACCACCAGTATGCTGTTAAAGTTTCCTCGCTCAGGGTTACTTCGCATTGCCTTGGAAGTCGGAAGTACTTACTCGCGATCAGCGAGCAGAATTGATTTCGAACACCACTGACAAGTAAAAAATTAAGGAGAATTTTTATTAATGATGATACTAATTTAGATACTAATACAACAAAAATAAATACAAATGGTAGATAGCAAATTCTGACGTATTTGTTACCTTCTTCCAGTCACAAATAATGCTTTACAGCGTTGCTACTAATACTATTCAAAATTTGATTAGTGCCAAGAAGATGAAGATGGTGAACGATGAGAAAAAGAATGTAACTGACATTGTTCATGCACACTACAAAAGAATGTCTGAAGACTTCACTCAAATGTAGTAAGCATAAGTTCTCTCAGAACCATGGTAGCGTAGGATCCTTTTGGCAAGTCGAACGAAATAACTGCGGATGTTACAGAATTATTATCAAAGTATCCTTCTTGGTTGCTCTCATCAAGAAGTGACCATTCCACTTTTTCTGCATGTGCAATCAACTTTCTGTAGCATCCCTTTGCAGACCGATCTACCTTTCTTTGTTTGCATACATTTGCGAAACTAATGCAATCATCAGATAATATTTTCATGTAAAGCTTCCCAACGTCATGGGTCGGATATCGAACCGAGTACCCCGGAAGGGGAAGAACTACTTGATCAATTGAAACAGCTTTTGCCATTTCAAAGCTATCAATATGCAATATAGATCCATCGCTGTCTTCGTATATATCGCCACACATCGCTTTGTTACCCATTAATCGAATCCTTTCAGAAGCTGCGATGTTCCATACGTACGATTGATAAGCACTGATCCAAAATGATCTTACTGTGTAAGGCAACGAAGTGATTGCTGAGCATGGATCATCTTCACCATATCGCTTTAACGCCTGCAACACCATTTTTTCCCGATGCAAACCAGAATTATTAGGTATTTTCTTCAAAGTTTTGTTGACGTCGCGACCACACTCAAACCAAAACTTTCGAAATTCGCGAACTTTCAGATTCTCTACAAACACTTCCTTTGTGATTTTTCTTCCTGACATAATCAAGTCGATGGCGCCATTGTAATCTTCCTGTAACAACGCACGTCCAATATCAAATGGCTGTACACCGACCTCTGCATTACCAGGTGATCCAACTCGTTGTTGCCCGTAAAAATTTATGTAACCATTCCGTCGAACCCTAGAAATCATCTGTTCAAATCTCTTTTTGGAACAAGAATGGCCAGTGTCAATTACACGAAGATTCCTCAAAACAATGATGAATCGATTACCAAGTAAACTTCCCATTGACAAAAACGCGTTATGCTTACAATAAGAAAACTTTCCAAGCTTGATTCGTTGATCGGAAAGCCTTGTGATCGAATTAAGTATCTTAGATTTGCTGACATTTCGAATTGTCATGTTCTGAGAAGTAATAGCGAACTTGTCCTTGATTCCAGCGAGGCCAATATCAACTGGTTTACAATTCAAAGCTCGCGATATTCTTTGTATACAATCTAAATTTTCAAGTTGCGTCTTTTCCATAATACATTTAATCACATGTGCGGACAACGCTGAGGACATGACCTGATTTGTTTTATGACGTTTCTTTCCGAGCCTTTTCGAATACTTTACAATAATAAATTGCACATCACCACCATGTTCATTTGGAAGAACTTGGGTACTTGTTTCCAAGTCACGTGACACACTCGAGATTGCTTTGTGAATATCCTTTCGATCCTCCTTTTTGACTGTAGATAAGAGCTCTAAGGATACTTCATTTTGCTTTAATGATGAATGTCGTGTAATGAAAAATGAGGTCAAATCCATAATATCTCTAACAGGATTCTGCAAATATTGAGCAATACAATGAAAGCAGTCATCAGCTTTCACAAAAAGAAGTATAATATCGTCGTTGCTGCGATGACTTTGATTTGCGGCTTCTAGAAGGGGAAAGCGAGCTTTAAACGCACGATGAAACAACCCTCGAATTTTTTTCTTAACCCTTTCCATATCCCCGACCTCATTCACTTTACACTTATCGGCACTATTCTCGCAATTAATCTCTTCCAATGGTGACAAGTTGAGAGTTAATTTCAGTGTAGCTTTCGAAATATCCTTGATACTATTGTCCTCATCACTGTTTAAAGTATTTCCATCTGCTACTACTTTACTCTTCGACACATCTGGAAGAGGTGAGAGGAGTTGCAAATACCTCTTTACTTTTTCATGAAATTCATGAAGGGTCTCGATAACAGAACAACTGCTGCCGTTACAATTAGTGTTACTTCTGTCGATATACGAATATGAAGCATTGTATCGAAGGAGCACATCCTCCAGTGGTAATAACTCAGTACTTGATTCAACTCTCATCCTTTTCCTCTGTCGTGAATTATTATTATTATTATTATCATCATCATCATTTGTAAGATGAGATGGCGGAAGAGGCCACTCAGTAATGTCATCACTACTACAATCAAGTCTCGCAATACTTCCATCGAGACCAATCTCCATTACACGAAAATCATTAGGCGTTTGTTTAATCGTTGCCTCGAGGGCATCGATGTTTGGGTCCAAAATATCCCTGTCGGATTCGTCGTTGTCATCACTAGCACTAGCACCATCCTTAATTTTAACTATATGATTCTCGTCACAGTTCTTAATGCACAGGCTTAAATCGAGAAATACTGGACCAATTCCAATGGTTTGGTAGCTTCTTCTTATCCTCTTCGTGTCTGTTGTGGTGGGCAACATTTATTAAATATATACAAAGAGCGAAATATACAAGTGAATATGAGAGAGAATAAAACTGGCTTCAAACCTTCAAACGTTGCGTTGTGCGTTGTGTGTTGTGAAATCATGGTGACTAGCTGAAGAGCACATATCTAAAAATTCGATAGACGTTACATATTCAACCTCTACTCTCACTAGAGAACATTGTTATTTTAAAATTGTAATGCTCTTTCTATTCTGTTTTCAACTGGATACATTTATTATGCTTTCGAAGAGATGACAATTACCATTTTTGTAAAAGATAGGATTTATATGTATTTATTATTAATACCGGTAGTAGACTTGTACAAAAGGTGCGAATGTCTACCGCATTACTGCTTTCCTCCAACTTTCATATTCATCAACTTTGGCCTTCATCAGAAGAGTTGTAAAATCTTTTCGACGAACAGCCTTCGATTCTGTTTCAATAAACGCAGAATCAATATAAATCACAGCTGGAATATTGTTCGGTAGTCTTTGTACGGTATTGCTCCAACAGGGCATCATACCATCATTGGCAATAAGTGAGATGCGAAATGGATCTCCTTTTAAATTTTCCGAGAAATCATCATCCGGTTCTTCTTCATCATCTTCTTCTTCTTCTGACATAGGGACGCGTCGAATTATTCCTAAATTTTGTGCGCGTCCTTCCCCATAAAAGGTATCATCTTCGTCATCAGATGATGAACTTTCATCATCTAAATCTGTCGATCGGAATTTCCCAGAGGATGCAGCTGTTGGGCTTAATGTTGCTTTATCGACACAATTTACATCGCGTTTTTTTGGAGAAGTCGTGAGGGAACATTGTTCCTTGTGACTGGGAATGACCGTTGATAAATCATCTAAACCTGAAAAATCCTTCTCAGTTAAAGACGAAGACAATCGACGAAACGAACGCTTATTTGCTTCATTCCTAATTAGAAGAGATCGACGACTTGAAGTAAGGTTCGCATCTACAAATTCAGGAATATTGTTCAATGTTTCTTTTGTCTCGCCTTCGAAGCACAGTTGATCGTTATACCTCATCAAAAAAGAAAGAGACGCTTCATACGCATTTGCATCGTTGGAACTCAAAGAATCGCTTTGAGTCACAGTGGAGTCCCCGTCATCTTCGACCGATTGAATTTTCGTCTTTTCCACGATTACTTCCTCATTTTTCACGAATCTTTCTGGAATACTATCGCTATTATCCTGCTGCTGATTTTCATTCTGATCAATCAACGCACGAATTAGTTTACGAGCGGAAGTACGCTGGTCAGTATGGGTGTCCAACAAAGAAGGCGTCGAACGAGTTGCCCGCTCTTCTTGCATCGTATTCGATGACGACGGCACAGTCGTTGCAGACCCATCATCTTCCGATTCTTTCTGCTTATTTTCATTCTTATTACGCGTCACATCATGTTTACAATTTTGGCGACGAAAGTCACGGACGGACATTTCATGGATTTTACGGGCATGATCGTCAGCTTTCGACACTCGTTCTTTCGCACGGTTGATGATTTGCAGAAGCTGACTTGAAATCGCACTAACTTTTGGATCGTCCATGGGCGATGGTTCAATAGTGATATTGTTATGGGGAAGCATGGTTGTAATGTTGTCCTACGATGTCCCGTTCTTGTGCTCCGAGCAAAACGTGTGAGATGTTTGATATATTTTTTGATAATTTATGTCACTAAAATGGAGTGAAACCTCGTTTTTTCCCGGTTCCCGGTAGTAGGTAGTAGGAATAAAATGTGAATCATTCGAAAAAGAAAGAGACAAGTCATGTTCGCTTGTCAGCGATACCGTGTTTACCTGTGTATAACAGATAATAAAGATACTATTATGGAACGCATTTGATAATCGTATGTGAAGTACTTGAGTCGTATCCGTAAATACACTTCGGTTAAATGTTTGGGAACATTTATGTCGAGATATATTGCCACTCGATCATCATTCTCTTTTCGGCGGTGAGGAGTGAGGAGGTGATCGGATAAGAAAGTAAGCGGTTTTAGAATATGACTCAGATAATCAAGTGACCAAGTTACGAACGTTCCCTTTTCCTTCGGCGAAGATATAATTGCTCTTATTAAATATATTACGCCAGCTATGACCAGCCTTGACTTTCTCGGAATGGCCTTATTGTTTACCGATATGCACTCGTACGTACATTACTCATTATGCGGAAAGACCAGCTGCGAACATACTACGCCATTTGTGTTAATGTCAGTTTTTATGTCCATTTTTTATGGCTCTCCTTTTTCTTTTTCTTTTTCTTTTCTTTCTTCTTTTACATAAACGGGTACCGGCACCCGGTACCCGGTATGCGGTAGGTAGTCGCAGTCGCAGGGAAGATGAAAGGATGGGATAGTAGAAAATCTCATCATTTTTGCGAACATACAATCATAGTAGAAAAAACCATTAAAATCAATAGAAAATAAAATACAACACCGGTATGTGCGCAGCCGAAAGTGCGAACCCCAGTAAAAACAGATTGGTGAATTAAACACAAAAAAAGAAATCAGATTACATTGATGAAGAAATTGATTCGCTTAAGCAAAATTCGTTCGGGATATGACGGATAAGCACTTGCGGAGGCAACAGCAGGGATAGAAATTTTGAATACTACTCTAGAATACGCAATTTCAGAGACAAATGAGGCCAAGAAACGAGCAAAAGAAGTGAGATATACGGAGGAAGATGCTGCAGAAAAAGGGAGAAACTTCAGGGAGGCTATCAATGATGCAAAATTCGCCGAGTCTTTGCTAAGAGCTTCATAATCTGAGGCACAATCTCAATTGGATAAACTAACGCGAGAGGAAAGCAAAGACCAAACTGTCAGGGACGAGCTTGAAACTATTTTAAAGGTCAATTCACTGGGTTTTGTGAAACGTAACGAGACCAAAGAGTGAGCAAAAATTTTTGCGCAGAAGTCGGCTGATGAAGTATTACAAGCAAGCAAATTATCAGAAGGAGTCGTCCCGATTGCAAAGCTTGCTCTGAAAAATGCACATGTAATACTGGAGAAGATGAAGCAGAGACGCAAGTCGGGTCCTGGGTCATTAGTCATTAGTATGTGAATCGCGATCTATCTGTGATAATTTTTTTTGCGCTATCGAAAGTATTAATATATCATCCTATGAAAATTCTTCCAGTAGCTTCCTCGACAAATGCACCCATGCTCTATTCGGCCATTGGAGTAGTTTCCGCCAAACTATTTGCCAAAAGTCCCGCGAGAATTGCTACAACATAGTTGCCATAATTGGCAGCACTAAAAATTTTGCCCAAATATGAACCATCCGAATCCAATGTCGAGTGCGATTTAATTAACCACGAGTCGATGATACCTCCAAAGAAACGGCCTTAAACATCAAATAAAATTGTTTGTGAGAGTTCACTCTGAAAAGTGAAAGACTACAACTAAAAAAGAAACGCATCATGATTTTTTCTTAATCTGTACGCTTCTATTTTGTTAACTTCTACTATTGTTCCAGGTATTATAAGTGTCATAGTTGGTAACAGCAAAGCTTTTGCCCTAATATGATCTAATCAAATCCAATGTCATGTGCGATTAAATTAAGCACGTGTCGAAGATATAATAAAAATGAAACTGGTTGCAACCCCTCCGTCGGCATTGTTCTGACATCATTTTCGAACAACGTCAAGATCATTTGACGAATTTTGTTCTTAATATTGAAGTTTATAAACGGGGACTACCCGCACATAAACTGGGATTCCATTTATAAACGGGTAGTCCCCGTTTATAAATGGGGATTTATGATTAACGGGTACTTACATGAAATGAAGCCAGTTTATGTATGGAGACCCCGTTTATAAATTTATGTAAATGGGTAGTCCCCGTCTGTAAACTGGGTTTTATGATAAACGGGTTATAACGTGGAATGAAGCCCGTTAATAGTTTATAGATGGGGATACCCGTTTGTAAACGGGGTTACCTTATATTTTCAGTTAGTCGTGCGTAAACATGACATGCGCACCATGCAAAAACGTCCTCTATTTTCCTTGGACAAAGTTGAAAGTTCAAACTGTTCGACTGGGGGTAAATCGACTAGAAGCTTTCGATGAAGTAGCGTTCCGAGGATCGCTTCCTACAATAAGGGGCTGATATTCAACGGCGACATAGGTTAAGAACTCGTGTAATAGAAAGAAGAACGTGTTCGAGCGTCGAATTTGCGATACGAGGAACATCTTTTAAGTGAGATAGGTTTCTCTCTATCTCAAACATAGGTATATTTACATTTAAGTTATCTATCGCAGTGGTCATCGCTCGTAGTATGAGAAACGTGCTGTGTCCAGGCTTGTGTTGACTTATATTCGCAAAACATAGTCGTATCCGGCACCTACAAAAAGCCAGCTTTAAAATGACTTTTATTCGTACAACAACGGCGTTGATACTTTATAACGTAATAAACTACTATTTCTTAAAAATATTATCTTCTTCTTTTTCGTTCGTCATCGTTTTCATCGTCTAACATATTATAATATCTATCTTGGGCTTTACTTGCAATTCGTTTTGGTATCAAATCAATTTCTGCTTTCACTTTTTTCGTTCTCTCCTGATAAGTCAAGATGGAGATAGAGAAATGTTAGAGGTGAGATAAAGCAATACGGGCAAATGCATATACTTACATCCGCGATAACTCTGTATTTTTCGTATTTCCCGCTTAAAACCAATTTTATTCTAGCAAAAGGGGCGGCGAGAAATAGCCTTATAGTCATTGCAAAATCCGTATCATAATCTAGAGGATCATTACTTTTTGTTTTACCAAATGGAATACTCAGCCTGTAAGAGAGCAGAGAAAAGAATGCTGCGGAGCCTGCGGGAATAAAAGGCAAGACATCTGTATTAACATCGAGTGAAAATTCATTCATATAAAGATACGAAGCATAAAGAAGTCCTGGTGCCAAACCCACAAAAATACCACCGATAGCCGCTAACATTGCTTCTTCTTGTATTTCTTGAATCATTTCAAACACTTCAACGCCGTAATCATCTTCTGAGGACTCACTGATGCTGTCCTCACGCAATTGTACAGGATCGTCGAGTTTTGGCTTTACTTTAGAGTCCCTTACTTGCCTAAATGTTGCTTGATTAGCTTGTTGCATATTAGTTGAGGGAGATTTCTCAGGGTCATTTGCAGATTCCGATTTAGTAGACGGTGATGGTTCATAGACGTTTTTGCTCGATTTTCGAACAATATCATCAGAAGAATCATTTGACACTGTAGGTGATTTATTAAAAGCGTCCAGAAAAGAACCGAATAAACCCGAAGACTTCTCATTATCTTTGGATGACTTGGCATTGGAAATACGTTCATCTGATGTCATCACTGGCGGACCACCTGTCGATGTTAGAGCCTTGTTGAATTGGCCTCGGTACGAATCCGATCCATCCATAGTATTTGGATCAGATATAGACGGCGATTGGGATACTGTTTGTCCTTGTGCCTTTCTTTTCATGGATACTGTTTGTCCTTGTGCCTTTCTTTTCATAAAACCTTTGGCAATTTCTGACGAGATATCGGACGAAGTGGGTGGACTCGAATCCGCATCAACAAAAGCATTAGCACCATCAAACGCTGAAGCGGATGCAAGCGATGATTCTTCCTTCTTCCATATCGGAACAGGCTTCGACGCCGCTTTGTTCGTACCAGATGGTGGCTTACTAAACCCTTGAAGGTAGGAAGTTGCGCCGACCATGGCATCAGCTGCAGACGCATCATCCTTGTCTTTCTTTTTATCCGTTTGCTCCTTCCATTTAGGCACGGGCTTAGCCGGTGTTGAAGCTTTGTTGTTTTCGCCAGAGGAAGTCGCAGATGGAGATATTTGTTCCTTCGCTTTTTCTGCTTTTTCGAATGCTTTTGCTGAATCTGATGAAGTAGACGAGCTGGATCCTCCTCCAAATGCATTCAAAAATGACCCGGCACCTCCTAATGCTGGTGAAGACGAAGGAGATGATGCTTCCTTTTTCCATTTTGGTACAGGCTTCGACACCGTTTTGTTCGCAGTAGATGGTGACTTACTAAATCCTTGAAGGTAAGACGTTGCACCAACCATGGTATCAGCTGCAGCTGTATCATTCTTGTCTTTCTCTTGATTGGTTTGTTGCTTCCACTTAGGCACGGGCTTTGCTAGCGCACCACTACCACTTACCGGTGATGGAGCCTTGTTGAATGCGTCCAGATACGAACCTGAACTAGCCATGGTGTCAGGGGCAGTCGCAGATGGAGATGTCTGTTGCCCTTTTTCTTTCGCTTTTTTTTCTTCTTGCTCGAATGCTTTTGCTGAATCTGATGAAGTAGACGAGCTGGATCCTCCTCCAAATACATTCAAAAACGATCCAATACCTTTCGATGCAGGCGCAGACGCAGGAGATGATGCTTCCTTCTTCCATTTTGGTACAGGCTTCGACACCTCTTTGTTCGCAGTAGCTGGTGGCTTACTAAACCCTTGAAGGTAGGAAGTTGTACCAACCATGGCATCAGCTGCAGCTGTATCATCCTTGTCTTTTTCTTGATCGGTTTGTTGCTTCCATTTAGGCATGGGTTTTGATTGGTTGGTATTTGAAGGGGATGGGGATGAAACATAACTTGATGCATCGTTATCAGAGGTAAATTGTGAATCTTTGTCAAGATAAGAGGGTGGTTTCGTTGTTATTGGTCTGTCTAAAGAAGATTTTTCATCACTTGAAAGATAGGTATTTTGGCGTATCATGTTTGAGGTTCCTTCCACAGATGATTCAGATTGTTTCGTTTGTCCCATTTGTTGCTGGAAGGAAGAACGATCTCTGTCTTGCTTAAGATTCAGTTCATTTTGTCTTTGTGCTTCTCGCAGCTCAAGATATCGAGGACTTTCTCGATCGTTTGGAGGTGGAAATACCTGAGCGCCGTCACTGTTAATATCACGTCTACTCGCTTCCGGTAACATATAAATTCCATCATTTCTCGCCTGATTTTGAAGGCGACGACTTTCTTGAAAGCGATTTTTCATACCAGCGTACTTATCTTTCCACCTTCTTGGCTGGACTGGCATGTCACCGCCGTCGCGAAGTTGTTGAGGCTTATTTGCTCCTCCTTGAGCCCATGAAAACCGCGAATAATTATCTTTCGCAACTTGTTTCATCTCTAACGGTGAAATGAAATCACTTCTATCAGGACCTTTATTGATCAGTTCCTTTTTCTCCGCTTCGTCAAGAGCCGCACTTGCCGCTCGCAGCATTTTCTCCACCTCCTTTTCCATATCAGGATTTCCTTTCGCATCGTCTGCTAACTGAAGTAGTTCCTGAATAAGCTCCAAAGCTTGCTGCACCTCATTACTTCTCTTTGACATATTCAATGCACTTAATTTTCCTCGTCCACTTAAATGTGATAGAATTCGGGCACCATCATTACGATTGCTGCTCTGAGAGGCGAAGTTATTGTAGACATTATGTATAGATGAAGGATTACTATTCCTGATGAGAGAAAACCCCTCACATGTGTGTAAGCCATAAAGATAACACCCGCAAATAACGAGGATCGATCCAAACAAATTCCGCGACTTCATCTTCAATGGAAGGAAAACAAAAAATGAGCTCTACTTAAGATCTCCCAATGCAACATACTAATACATTATCAAGTAATTGAACGACTGAAGATTGGGACGATGTTCGTTTTCACCCGTCACGATTTGCCGTGCTTTTTCACTTACCGCATTTCAAAGCTACTGACTGAGGCTGACTTATATTCTAAAAGTAGGATTACTTAGCTCGTTTTCTGATCAGGACCTCCGCCCTCATCCATAAGACCACACTCACTGTGTTTCGATTTGATACAAAAATAATGGTAATGATGTGACGTTTCAAGTTTAATCAAGGCAGCGGTCCCGACGTCGCGACATACGAGATACGAGTATGGCTGAAAAAAATCAACCAATTGGATGTGTGCAGCAAATGCAACGCAAAATAGGTTTGTAGCGAATTTCCACGCAGTTATGACGTCATTTTTTTCTACCGGTAGAAACAACGTTCTGAGTACATGATGTAATACCGGTAGGTGATACGCTCGTAGGTGTGATAGGTGATAGGTGATATAGGTGATAGGATGGGAACTCTTTGCTACTTTTCGGACATCACAACATGTTATGTATGATGTATGAGACATAATGTATAATCATTGAATGATTAAACGATTAATTCATATCAATACAATGCAAGTAAGTCACATAGTGGAATCACAATAACAACGATAAGTTTAACCAACATTAGTTGCGAAGGTGGTAAACGAAGTTGTGGACTGTGGTTGGACTTTTTGCTCGACGGAGAGAGGAATTATAATTGTGATCCGAGTAGGAAGAATTGTGTTGAGAATGGATATGATGGCGTCATATCGGGAAGGGGGAAGTTTGTTGACTTAAAATTCAAAATAATGGTAGAAACATATTCTCATGTCTGCGTTAAGATTTTGAGAGGTTCAGTGTTGTGGACCAGGGATTGCAGCATATCAAAATTATGCAATGGAACGACAATTAAGATAACGGCCGGGAATATTTTTCGAACACTCCTTCATTTATTTGTAGATAAGCTTCTTCTTCGTCATAAAGTAGGTGATAAGTTCTCGCCTTTCCGCATTCCTTACATTATTACCCTTCAAGAGTTCATATTCCTTTTGCCATGAGATAGGGAATGAACGAGACACTTCCAGATTGATTATTCTAGTTGAGAGTTCTTCTTCGAGACCCCGTTTATAGCTGAAACAGAATTTCGATGTCATTTATCATTTTTTTGAAGACTATTTTTTGACATATGAAATGGATCTACAGGTCCAATTTTTCAAAACATATACTCTTGTAACAGTTATAAACTGCATCTTGTGTTTTGTTCGATCACCATCACCATTCATCTTTCAAACACAAACATCAACAATTTTTTTTTTACCCAAGCAACAGCTCTCAACACCCTTCATACATACACCTACCTACCTATCTCCAACCATTTTCTCTCCACCATCCTTCGTACGATATAATATCCGCTTCGTTGGACGGAAACACTATTCAAGTTTTAGTCCATTCGTTCGAACCGCATTCACAATGTCTCCGAGCAAAAATGATTCCAAAGAACAAATCAAGCAGGGCGAACGACCTGGGTACAAACACATTCAGGAAGGACTTGCGTCGATGTATTATAAAATACATGATGATGCTGGGGAGGAGATATTTTACAATCCCGTACAAGTTCAAAATCGTGATTTGTCTATATTGATGATTTCCATGTTTGCCGAACGAAGGGCGAAGCGAAAGGCTGAAGTTTTGCTGAAACGATGGAAAAGACAGAACAAGGATAGTGAAGAGCAAAAAAGTGTTAATGATTTTCTGTCTGAAGTTCCAGGTTTGCGGATACTGGATGCATTGGCAGCGTCTGGGTTACGTTCTATTCGATATGTAAAGGAATGTTACTCGGTTCTTGATGAGCTTCAAGGAAATGTTGTGAAGGAAGTTATTGTCAATGATCTGGATGAAGCTGCTGTAGACCAAGCGCACGAAAACGTTCATTTTAACAAAGTTGATCCAGCAGTTGTTCGTCCTCAGCATGGTGATGCACTCGATGTTATGTACGCTGTGCGAGGGAAACATGATAGCGAGAAATTCGATGTAATTGATTTGGATCCGTATGGAAGTGCTGCTCCTTTCCTCGATGCCGCTGTACAGGGAGTTGCAAGTGGTGGATTACTTTGTGTGACTTGCACTGACATGGTTGTTCTTAGTGGCTCACATCCTGAAACCTGTTTTGGTCGCTACCGTAGTATGCCCATGCCTAATGGACGTTACCTTCATGAATTGGCGTTGCGGATTTTGCTTCACACTATCGAAGCAAAAGCAAACACCTATGGAAGAACCATTAGACCAATTTTAAGTGTTGGTATGAATTTTTACATCCGAGTGTATGTAGAAATACACGATCATAAGGCTGCTGTTGTGTCGTCGAGTCTAAGAATTGGACATGTTTATCAATCCACTCAATGTCCTTCATTCTTTACAGTGCCTCAAGGAGTATTAAAGAAAAACACTTACATGCCTTGCCGTGGTCCCCCCTCGGCGGTGTGCGAAGAAACTGGTTCTCCATTTAAAATTGCTGGTAAGAATTAAGCTTTGCTAGGGCTGAATATGTGGATTTCTTGCAGACACAAATTTTACATTTTTGCTTTTTGGTGCTTGATTTGTAGGGCCCGTATGGCTTGGACCGCTTCATAACTTTGATGTTGTAGACGAGGCAGTTGATAGACTAGAGAATAAGAAGAGCCCGCATACAGTGCCAACAATGAAACCTCTTCATGGTCTTCTTTGTTGTGTTGGTGAAGAGTTGAGCGAAGCGCCACTTTACTACAAACTCACAGATTTGTGCAAATTTTTACATTGCAATTCGCCTCCCTTTGAAACTCTACGAGCGGCTTTCGTCAATTCTGGTTATCGCATCTCTTCACAGCATAAAGAACCACAGGCCATTAAAACTGATGCTCCTAATCGCTTTGTATGGGATGTGTTAAGATCGTGGGTAAAAGACAACCCAGTAAGCAAGAAGCATTTGAAAGAAGGTTCAGCTGTTCAAAAGATTTTAAGTGTCGAGCCAAAGTACAACATTGATTTTAGCATCCCAAAAGACATGCATAAAAGAAAGAAGGCGCAAAGATACCCAATGAATCCTGAAAAGAATTGGGGACCTAAAGCGCGAGCGGTGGGAAAACGAAAACTACTTTCTCAAGGAGAAGGCGCCCCTGCTTCAAAAATAGACAAACCATAACAAAATATTGACGTACTAATCTTGACCGCGTCTTTACTACTTTCGACAATAACATAACGAGCATAGACAATATTGACGTACTAATCCTGACCGCGTCTTTACTACTTTCGACAATAACATAACGAGCATAGAAACGATTGACATCGACATTAATTGAACGGCGTTAATCTGATTGATTCGGCCGCTGTCGATTATTGATGACTCACACTTCGCGTTGCAATAACTACCATCAAACTTTGAAGCTTCGAGGATCTGATTACATACGGCAAGGGATAAATTTTTGATTTCCAGCATGTGCTTGATTGCACATGCAACATCATGTCTTAATTTTTATGGATCACGGTTCGGATATGGTAACAACTAGAGTAATAGTTCTAGGAAAAAATGGGGAACAATCGTTCTAGATTTTGAATATAAAAGAGAAAACCCTATTCTCTTGATTAGTTACTGATGGTGCTCATTTCTATAGAGTCTACTTCGTAGGAATTACCTGAACCCTGAACCCCTGCTGATAATAATTCGATGAAATATGAAATATGAAGCGCACTGGTAACTGGCACCGCTGACGCTCTTTCTCAATTTCATCATCGAACACATCTTATACGACAGTACATGTCAAAAACAACATAGTCGGATGACACTCCAAGG
>Ga0209092_10000795_pt1 | contig 31745 bp, 30 predicted proteins | sample FraStrMetagenome_FD_187446 | JGI IMG/M metagenome (GOLD analysis project Ga0209092, IMG submission 187446) | Marine eukaryotic phytoplankton communities from Arctic Ocean - Fram Strait ARC3M Metagenome (SPAdes) (version 2) | ecosystem: Environmental > Aquatic > Marine > Oceanic | place: Fram...
CATCGCGCGGGTTTCCTGTTTGGCGGGTGCGCCCGATGAGCCAGCGACAGTGGGGTAATATGGGGATCTTAGCTCATATCTGTGAACAGCGCCGCTTAAGCCTGCAAAGCTATGGGCGGCCGAGGATGGCCGAGGAACAGTAAAAACTGTGAGAAAAGGTGGGCCATCAGAGGGCCGGACGTCTGATGGGCGAGAATGGCACCAAGATCATCAGAACCCAGAAATACCAGCCCCCAACGGACAGCAATCACAGGTTCAACACTGCGCCAAACCTACTGGAGACGGACTTCTCAGCTGATGTCTCCAACCAGAAATGGCGGGAGACATCAGTTACATCCGGACTAGCGAAGGCTGGCTGTATTTGACCATTATTCTTGATTTATATTCTCATCGCGTCATTAGTTGGGCCATTGGCAACCAGATGAAGCAAGATCTGGCGATCTGCATACTGGATATGGCAGTGGCATTGCGACAACCACCCGAAGGGTGCATTCACCATACGGATCGTGGGTCGCAATATTGTTCCAACGAGTACCAGAAGCGCCTGTCCAAGCATGGCTTAAAGGTCTCGATGAACGGCAAGAGAAATTGTTATGACCATTCTATGGTTGAGACATTCTTCAAATCCATCAAGGCAGAGCTGATCTGGCGCAATCTTTGGGACAGACGCCGTTAGGCCGAGGGCGTGATATTTCGCTCTATTAATGGGTCCTATAACCCACGCCGTCGACACTCATCGCTCGGCGGCAAAAGCCCGTTGGCATTTGAGCGAAAGGGCGCATAACTGAGTTGAGAGACCTGAACGCAAGCGGGCCAAGACCACAATCGATGCTCGAAAATAAAGATTCGCAAAAACAACGCACGCTGAAACACTCGCCATGTATATGGAAGCCTCGGTGGGCAGGTCAAAATCACCACACTCAAGCAGTGTTCAATAGACGATTGCATTGGTTCATTTAAAAAAATTATAACAAAATTAACATGATATATGATCGGAAAAGACCCCAAACTTACTGGAGTGTGAAAGTAGTCTATTATGTCAAATTGGTCATGGTCACGAACCTGAGATGATGCTCGCAGATAGGCTGCGGTTTGTGCGGTTACTAACATCAGGATTGATTATTACGCAACGTCATCTATACTCAAATTCTCCTTGACGTCAAAGTTGATCAAAGCGACTGACTGCCACAGATTAGGATATAGACAAATAACCATGATGGAGAGACCTATGACAGCCCTACGCAGCCGGGGACGGCCACGCAAAGCGTCAAAAATCCAAATCGTGGAAAATGCAATGGCACTCTACTGGCACGACGGGTTGTCGTCCAGATCTTTAAACGAAATGTGCCGCCAACTCGAAGTATCCAAACCAGGCTTGTATCGAGAGTTTGGTGGCGAAGACGGGTTGATTGCCGAATGTCTGACGCTCTACGGGCAGACAGCCAACGAAACGTTCGGGGCTATTGTCAAAGATGACAAACCATTTCAGTTTCAATTAAGCAGGTTCATCGATAAAATTTTTACGCTCCACGACCAGTTCCCTGAGGGATGTTTGGTGATGCAAGCCACGCAGGAACATCGCGACCTTGGACAGGCATCTCTAGACGCTTTGCGGTCTGCCAGAGAAAGTTTTTTTGAAATCGTCCACCATTGGGTGCAGGATGCAAAAAAACGCGGCGCTATCGCATCAAATGTTTCGACCAAAGTCGCCTCATTTCTGATCTTAGCTCAAATACACTGCGTTCATTCTGGCTTGGTAGGTGGGCTCACAAAAGAGACAGTTCGGGAGCTGATTGATTTATCCTTGCAGTCAGTGGTACGACCAGCGCAGTTGCACTGATCGGTTTCTATTTAGATAGCTTTATTTTTCAATAATGCGCCCTGCCAAGTAAGGCTGGTACGGCGCGTTAGCCGCCATATATTCTGCAACAACATCAGCCAAGTCGGGGCCGAAATCATAGACATTTTTGGCCGTCTTGAACATTCTGTAGCCATCCCCTCCATTGCGGACATAATTGTTTGACACCACGGAATACACCTTGTTGAGATCAAGCGGCACGGTGCCCCCACTTAGCATCACCTGCACATCCCGCATGCGGTTACCGATCGTGGCCGCAGGGTCGAATGCGTATGTCAGGCCCGCCACCTGCGGAAAGCGGCCTGCACCCTTCTCGACTTGGCTGACGCCATTTTCCAATGCTTCCAGCAACGTCGCCCCTGAAACCTCGAAGGTTGAGAGAGTGTTTTGAAATGGTAAAACGGTCAATATTTCGCCCATTGTCACCTCGCCGGCGTCAAGACTGGCGCGAATACCACCGCCATTCTGAATGGCAATCTGGACCCCTTGGGATTTAACACGCTCCAGCATCGCATCGGCGATCAAGACCCCCATCTCACATTCGTGGGTGCGGCACCCACCGACGATCATCTCAGCCCCAACATGGGCCACAATCTTTTGGCGTATTGCCTCCAAGGGCGCTGCTGCTTTGGCAATACGCTGCACCGTTTGCGCATCCTCATCAACGCCTGCATCCATAATCAACGGCTCTCCCGTTGCGCTGACAACCCCACCCGCCTCATCGAACAAAACTGTCAGTTCTCCCAGGAGTTTTCCATAGGCATAAGCCGACACAATTGCGGTATTGCCAACCACAGTTGGATAGGGCCCCTCAGCGCGATCAGAAATATTAGAAAGAAACGTATTGGAATGCCCCCCGACGATCACATCCACGCCCGTGGTGGCGGCCGCAATCCGCTGATCCACGCCATACCCCGAATGTGACAATACGATGATTTTATTCACTCCCTTGGCAGTCAGTTCGTCAACTTCACGCTGTACTGCCGCTACCGGGTCTGTGAAACTTATGTTGTCCCCCGGGCTGGCCAGATCTGCGGTGTCCAAAGGCGTCAACCCGATCAAGCCAAGTTTTTCACCACCGCGTTCGATAACCGCAGATTTTGCCAGCTTGCCCAACAGGCGCGGCTCAGCGCTAATATCTGCATTTGACATCAAAACCGGGAAAGTGACCGCATCGATAAAACCGCTCAGGACCTCCGGTCCATCATCAAATTCATGGTTGCCGACCGTCATGGCGTCATAGCCCAATTTATTCATCATTTCAGCCGCCAACCGGCCTTTGTAATAGGTATAAAAAAGGGTTCCCTGAAACTGATCACCACCATCTACCAAAATTGAATTGGGGTTGCGTTGGCGTGCCTCTGCAACCGCCGTTGCCAATCGAGCGGAGCCACCAAAGCATTTTCCCTCAGCATTGTCGGCAGGATCGCAGGCGCTGTCATATTTGCTGATCGGTTCAAACCGCGCATGGAAATCATTGGTATGCAGAATGGTTAGGCGATAATCAGCAGCCGCGATTTCGGTACTGACGCCAAAAATAACAAGGCTTAAAACTAATCTAAAAATCATCTGAAATACTCCTAAAAGCATAAATATACCGATATTAAAAACACTATAGCCTGTGTAAGTCAAAACCTGATTGGGGCCGGTGCCATAATTATCACCCGCCCCTGCTTGACGGCTGACCATGTTAGAGGCATCACCGCGCTATGCTTATTTATAAAATATTCCGCGAGAGCGAATGGACCCTGTTGAGCAACGACGGAGTGACCAAGGGCGCTCCGATTGATTTGGCAGATGGGTTTGTTCATTTTTCAACCGCAGCACAAGCAGCAGAGACCGCCACCAAGCATTTTGCGCAAGAAGACGGCCTGATGTTGCTGGCGCTTGAGGCCGATCGTTTGGGGCCGGATTTAAAGTGGGAGCCCTCGCGCGGCGGCGCGCTGTTCCCACATTTGTACCGCGCTCTGCATCTAGACGATATCGTGTGGTCAAAACCCTTGCCAAAGGTGAATGGCACACATCAATTCCCCAAAGACATGTCATGAAGATGGTCGAAAAACTGGGTCTCATTGCCCTGCGCCGCCTTGATCCGGAACGGGCGCATGGGGTTGCTTTGAAGGCCCTTCAGATGGGACTTGCCCCCACAGCCACACCCCACGAGATGACGTCCTCGCGGCTACAGTGCCAAATCGCCGGATTGCAACTGGACAATCCGCTTGGACTGGCGGCCGGGTTTGACAAAAACGCCCAAGCGATTAAGCCACTGTCGCGCGCTGGGTTCGGCTTTTTGGAAGTAGGGGCGGCGACCCCGCTGGCCCAAAGCGGCAATGCCAAACCGCGTCTGTTTCGCCTGACCGAGGACCGTGCTGTCATCAACCGCTTTGGTTTTAACAATGACGGGATGGTGGCGATTGCTGACCGGATGCAAAACCGCCCAAAAGGCGCGGTGGTTGGTCTTAATCTGGGCGCAAATAAAGACAGCGCGGATCGCGCTGAGGATTTCGCAAAAGTACTGGCCCATTGCGGCCATGCGTTGGATTTTGCCACGGTCAATGTCAGCTCACCCAACACCGAAAGCCTGCGTGACCTTCAAGGAAAAGCCGCGTTAAGCGCGCTGCTGGCCGGGGTATTGGACACCAACAACGCCCTGCCCCGCCCGCTCCCGATCTTTGTGAAAATTGCGCCAGATCTGGATCGCCGCGAGCTTGAAGACGTGGCCGAGGTTGCGCTGTCGTCTGGCATAGATGGCATTATCGCCACCAATACAACGCTTAACCGCGACGGCTTGCAAAACCGCCACCGCGGCGAAAAAGGCGGCTTGTCCGGTGCACCGCTGTTTGAACGCTCAACCCAGGTTCTCGCCCGTTTGTCAGAGCTGACAAACGGCGATTTACCCCTGATCGGTGTCGGCGGCATCAGCAGCGCCGAAGACGCTTACGCAAAAATTCGCGCCGGCGCGCAAGCGGTACAGCTGTATTCGGCGCTGGTCTATACGGGGCTGTCATTGGTGCAAGACATCACCACTGGCCTTGATGCCTTATTGCAACGCGATGGTTTCAATAACGTTTCCGAGGCCGTAGGCACAGCACGCACCGACTGGTTGTAAATATCGTTAAAGACGACTAGAATCATATTTAATCTACCTTTAATTGTTAATTACTGTATCGCTTGATAAATGGGTATCTGCAATGAGGTCACCTGCAACCACAAAACGCATAACGGCAGCCAACCGCAACCAATGGGATGCATCGGCAAAACACCATGAACAGTCAGATCAATGGTCCACGCTGAAGCTGGGTTTCGGTGAAAAGCAATATTCGGTTCTGGATGATATTGTTTCAGCTGGTTTGACATCGGCCGGGGTGGGCGGCGCCAAGCTTGTGCAAATCGGGTGCAATAACGGGCGCGAGATTCTGTCAACCTTTTCCCTTGGCGCGCGCCAGGGTTTGGGGTTGGATCAATCGCAGCAATTTTTACAACAGGCCCAAACACTGCAAGCCATCTCTGGGCATAATTGCCAATTTTTATGTAGCGATATCTATGCATTGCCAAATGATATCGAGCAGGATTTTGACATCGCCCTGATTACCATAGGCGTTCTGAACTGGATGCCTGATCTCACCCGGTTTTTTGAAATTGCCGCAGACCTGTTGCGACCGGATGGCCATATGCTGGTTTATGAAACCCACCCCTTTTTAGAGATGTTTGATCCAGAGAGCACGACCCCGCACACTCCAACTTTTTCGTATTTCAAAACGCAGCCCCATATTGAAAGCGGTCTGATCACCTATGACGGTGAAAAAATTGACAATCCCGGAAAAAGCTATTGGTTCCCCCATCAGCTTGGCGCAATCGTAAGCGCCATCACGGCCGCGGGGCTTCAAATCGCCAAGCTTGAGGAATTCCCTCATTCGATCCGCGAGGTGGAGTATGATATTTTCGTCGGACAATCGGCACAATTGCCCATGAGCTATCTTCTGCAAGCCCGGAAACTCTAGGTGCGCAGGCGCGACGACAACAAAACACTACCGCACAGACATTGTACTGCTGTGGGTTCTTGTTGATCAAACACCCCTTCGCCTTTAGATCCAAACAGGAACAAACTGCCAGCATACCCGCTATTGCGGCCTTATACGCTCCAAGTGAGAAAGATCCTTCGGGCCAACTTAGATTTCAGGGCGGCATAATAGGGTTAGACAGGGCCGCTTGCAGCGTTATGAACTCCCACTCCGTTGGCCGATACCAGCTGAGTAATACCGTCAAATGGCCCGCGTTAATTCTATTTAATTGTATCAATAAGATATATTTCACATCTCGCCCCGCAAGCCTGATACCAAGTGACCAGAAGTGGCGGGTTCGTTCTTGCGTATGTGTGATATAGCATCCCGAAATGGTCGTAGCATCTTGCAAGTCGCCTTTTTTCAATGCACTCAAATGGTGGCTGTTGAATTGCTACCCGTTATTGTCGATCGATGCTCGCACCTTTTGATAGCCAAATTACGCCAATACCTTCTGTGCAGCCACTTTGGTTTTTCGCATTTCGCCCTCTGTCAAATGAGCGAACCCAAAAAGCTTTTCTTCATTGGGCCAGCGTTGAAGAACCCAGTCGGTTTTTGAACTTTATTGCGAAATCCTTGAGCGCTTTACTTCCTATAGTCCGCATGAGGCCAACTATAATTTCCGATTTGATGTCCGCCTTTCGCAAAAGCGTTCAAGGCTGAGACAGTGTGCCTATTCAACTGTTTTCCAATAACAAATCCAGTCGCGATTATCCCCTCCTCCAGGAGGGCCTAATTGATGAACCGCACGCTGGACAAGCCTTCGAACGGTGTGGTTCATGACGGCACCAAATGGGGCAAATCATCGAGTGTGATCGATGTTTCATCTGGCCAAACAAACGGTGGCAGCAATGAGATGAAAGCCGCGACCAGACTGCTAAAAATACATCGCATCAAATCAGGGTACTCAATTTTCAAAAAAACAGCCTCAACCATGCCCAGTTGGTAGTGTAATTTATTTTGTAGGCGGCCTCTTTCATCGCGGCACAAATGCATTTTAATGCAGCGCGACCGCCTCAAGCGCCCGATAGCGCAGGCCAAGTGTCAGCCCCCGCGCCACAAACGAAACCAGCAAAGCCACCCAAAGGCCATGGTTGCCCAAAAGTGGTAACAAACACAGGACAGCCAAAGCGTAGATGACAAAACTCACAAACATCATATTGCGCATGTCGCGGCTGCGGGTTGCTCCAACAAAAATTCCGTCCAGAATGAACGGTCCAAAAGCTAAAAGCGGGGCAATCACCATATAGGGGAGATAATTTCGTGCCGCCAAGCGCACCTCGGGCGCAGTTGTCATGATGTCGATAACCGCTCCGCCAAATAACAGAAATCCAAGCGCAAGAACCAGCGCACTGATGCCCCCCCAAACACCTGCCAAAAGTGCCGCACGTCGCACTTGGCCACGCAATCTTGCCCCAAACGCCTGTCCAACAAGTGCTTCTGCGGCAAAGGCAATTCCGTCTAGACCGTGGGCTGCAATCTGTAAAAACTGCAACAACACCTGATTGGCCGCCAAGGTCACATCACCAAAATCGGCGCCAAGAAATAAAAATGATACCATGATCATTTCCAACAGCAGCGATCGTAGCAGAATATCACGATTAATTGACCACATCAGTCTCAGGCGCGCACGGTCAAAGACCCGCGCCCAGTCGCGCCACGGCGGCGTCATAAACGTATGTCGGCACAGCCAGATCGCCAAAGCAAGCCCACTCCATTCCGCCACAAACGTCGCAATCGCCACACCTTCGACGCCCCAACCCAACCCCAGCACAAACCACAGATCCAGCGCAATATTTAAACCGTTCATCCACACTTGGATCACCAACACCGCACGGGTACGTTCCTGTGCCACCAGCCAGCCTGTGATACCAAACATCGCAATCGCTGCCGGGGCGCTAAAAATTCGAATTGACATATATTGGCTGGCCAGATTTTCGACCTCGGGAGAGGCTGGCGACAACTGAAATGCAAGCCAGAAGAGCGGCTGTTGCAAAATCACAAACACCATGCCACCACCCGCACCCAGCAATAGAACCCGGGTCAAAAGTGCCGCCACTTCGCCGTGCTGGCCCGCCCCCAAGGCCTGACTGGCCAGCCCGACGGTACCCATCCGCAAAAAGCCGAACAACCAATAAAACGCGCTGAGAATAATCGCCCCAATTCCCACAGCACCGATCGGAGCTGCAGTTCCCATTTGCCCGACCACTGCGGTGTCGACTGCCCCCAGAATAGGCAATGTTACATTGGCCAGAACCACCGGTAGCGCAATATTTAAAATCCGCCTATGGGTGACCGCCAAGCGATCAACCTCCATCCTATTCAGCTTTCTCAGGCATTAGAAAATGCCCGTTGGCCTGCGCAAATAACCGGGTGCGATTGTCCTGCCACGCCTCAACATTCACCGAGGCATAGCGCCGCCCGGAGCGCGCCACACGCGCCCGGGCATAGGCATCACGCGGCAATCCGGACCGCAGATAATCCACCGTAAAATCGATGGTTTTAGGTAAACGCGGCAGATTGCCGGCCTCGAGCGTCGACAAATCGAGAACGCCAGTTTCCATGTCTTTCCATAACAGTGACCAGCTTAGCTCGATAATCGCCGTAATCTCGAGAAACGCACCGATCGCCCCGCCGTGTAATGCAGGCAGTATCGGATTGCCGATCAACTTGTCATCAAACCGCAAAATCGCCGTGAGTTCATCACCACGACGGTCAAATTCAACGCCCAAAAACTGAATATAGGGCACACCTTGCACCAGCGCGTTCAGCGCCATATCGCGCCGCTGTTTGATCTGTTGCACCGGTTCAGGGCGGCGACGGTTGACAGACGGCGTGGTGCTCATGAAACGCGCCCCTCGACCGTAAAGGCGCCAGTAGCTGTGGCAACAGGTCGGCTTTTATCATCGTCAAAAGCGGTTGCACGCACAAAGGCCACCGAACGCGTAACGCGGTAGCAAACGGCGCGGGTGGACAGCGCCTGCCCCGGAGTGGCAGGCCGCATATAGTCAATGCGCAAATCTATTGTCGCCGTGCCACTTGCACAAGCCGGATGACTGATCACCGCAGCGCCACAGCAGGTGTCCATCAACGTCGAGACGGCGCCGCCGTGAAGCACTCCAGTTTTAGGGTCGCCGATAAAACGCGTATCATAAGGCATTGTCATCTCGGCCTCTCCGTCGCCAAGATCGATAAACCTCATGCCCAGCGCAACCGCATGCGGAATGGCTTCCACAAACTGCCGGGCAATTTTACTCTTGTCGACCGCCACCATTAAACCCCGTTATCTGTCTATCTATACAGCTCTATTGCAGAAATTTGTAAACCTCTATGTTGCCCTTGCCAAGCCTTAGCCTTAGCTTAGGCACGAGGGAGAAAACTCATGTCTGATCCGCGTTTGACGTTCAAAGAAATGTGCGCAAAATATGACGTCACACCGCGCACATTACGTTATTATGAATATATAGAATTGTTGCAACCCGATCGGGAAGGTCGAGCGCGATTCTATGGTCCGCGCGAATGCGCTCGCATGACGTTGATTCTCCGCGGACGCAGGTTCGGTTTTCAATTGGAAGAACTCCGACAATGGCTGTTGATGTATGAAAAAGAGGGCACCGTCGCGCAGATGAAAACTTGGATCGAGATGGCGGACCGACAGTTGGTTGACTTGGCCATGCAGAAAGAACAATTGCAACTTGCTATGGACGAATTGCAATTACTCCGTAACGAGACAATTCAGGATTTAGAACGCAAAGCCTTATAGAACTAGGTTGGTGCAAGGTCACTCGGCCAACGTAAGGGCATAAGTATTAATTTACGCTTACGTTAACTGCACATTTATAATATCATAGTATAAATGCTTGGTTACACGATATCGAAATTTTTCCACCAAGCACCGAAAGCAAAGAGATCACAATGTCCAGCGAGACGATGACAATCCAGCAAATGAGCGCAGATTTTAAGGTAACCCCTCGAACACTGCGATATTACGAATCGATCAAGTTGCTTTGCCCGCAGCGCTCTGGACAGCACCGTATCTTTAGTAGGGGTGACCGGGTCCGGCTCAAATTGATCCTGCGCGGCAAACGATTTGGTTTCAGCCTGGAAGAAATCCGCCAGTTACTCGATCTTTACGAAATAGGCGATCAACAACGCACACAGTTTCAGCGAACCTATGAGCTTGCCCAAGAACGGCTGCAAATTATGGAAAAACAGCGCACCGAATTGGACGAGACTATCCATGAATTAAAGCATTTGCTTGAACAGGCCCGCACTCACAGTACCGAAAATGGTTGGGTTGAGGGCGACAATTTAAATTAAGCGAACAACAATATTATTATTATTGGAGGTTATATGCCAAAATATGCAGCACCCATAAAAGAAATAGAGTTTATTTTATTTGACGTGATGGACATCGCCGCCTCGCCCATACTGGGCTACAGCGACCTTGACCCAGCATTGGTGGCGGCTTTGGTGCATGAAGTCGGAAAAATATCTACTGATATTTTACTACCCTTAAATACCACCGGCGATACTGAGGGCTGCCGGCTTGAAAACGGGATCGTGCGCACGCCTGATGGCTTTAAGGACGCGTTCAAAGCATTACGGGAGGGCGGCTGGAGCGGGATTGATCTGCCTGAGATCTACGGCGGTCAGGGCATGCCATATTTGATGGGAACGATCGCCAATGAAATATTTTCATCCGGCAACCAGTCTTTGGCAATGTTTCAGGGGCTCACTCACGGCGCCGCCTCAGCGATCCTGGCGCATGGCACCGAAGCGCAGAAATCCACTTATCTGCCACCGATGGTGGCCTGTGAATGGACCGGCACAATGAACCTAACGGAACCGCATTGTGGCACCGATCTTGGACTGATGCGCACCAAAGCAGTCCCACAAACCGATGGCAGCTATCAAATCACCGGACAGAAGATCTTTATATCAGCCGGTGATCATGACTTGACTGAAAATATCATCCATCTGGTCTTGGCAAGAATTCCCGGCGGCCCAGACGGTATCAAGGGGGTGTCGCTATTTATTGCACCCAAAGTGCTGGTACACAGCGATGGCACTCTGGGCGCACGCAATAGTGTCACCGCCGGCAAAATCGAAACCAAAATGGGCCTGCACGGCAACCCAACATGCGTGATGAACTATGACGGCGCGACAGGCTATCTTTTGGGCGAGCCCCACAAGGGGATGCGCGCAATGTTCACCATGATGAATGAGGCCCGCTTGGGCGTCGGAACACAGGCCATTGCGCAGGCCGAGATCGCCTATCAAAATGCAGTTTACTATGCCAAAGACCGCCAACAGGGGCGTGCCGCGCATGGGGCGCAAAACCCCGCAGACCCCGCTGACCCAATTATCGTACATCCGGATATAAGGCGCGCATTACTGGATCAAAAAAGTTATCTCGAAGGTGGACGGGCGCTCTTACTTTGGGGCTCTGAGTTAATTGATCGCGCACACCGCTCGCAAGACGAGGCCTCTTTGGGTTTAATCTCTCTGCTCACCCCGGTGATCAAGGGTTTTCTCTCCGATGAAGGCTACAAGATGACAGTTAAGGCCCAGCAGGTTTTTGGCGGCTACGGCTATATCGAAGAGGCAGGCATGTCACAATTCACCCGCGATGCCCGCATTACAATGATCTATGAGGGCGCAAACGGGGTACAGGCGCTTGATCTGGTGGGTCGAAAACTTGGCCAAGAGGGCGGGCGCCATATCCGGGCCTTTATCAAAATCGCAACCAGCTTCATCGACAGCCATAAAAGCGAGGATGCACAATTTGAAAAGACCTTTACTGCCCCGCTCGCCGCAGCTCTGAAAGACCTGCAATCGGCCAGTATATACTTCATGCAACACGCCCCGACAGAACCGAACACTGTCTTGGCAGGATCTTATGACTTCATGCACCTCTTCGGGCATACCTGTATGGGTCTGATGTGGGCACGCATGGGATGGGCGGCACATGAAGCTCTAAAAAATGACCCATCTGACGCAGCGTTTTACAAGACGAAACTGACCACAGGACGTTATTATATGTCACGTCGCCTTCCCGCCACCGCACTGCACCTGCAACGGATTAAAAGCGGTGGCGCGATGGTAATGGCGCTGGACGAGGCCGATTTCTAACTAAGAAAGCGGGGCTTTAACGAAATACAACACAAGACATTGTCCCATGTGGCTGTGTTTTGACACAAACTCAACCAGGCGGTACAAGCCCTCCCGATACTCCGCGACACTCAAACCTTCACAGCGCCCGGACGTGTGAAGTTGCGGTAAAGAGCAAATTTAAGGAGATATTTCATGCAGTCTGCGTGGATGAACGATGAACATAAGATGCTGGCCGATATGACGGAAAAATTCATCCATGAAGAATGGGTGCCGCATTTTGGCCGTTGGCGCGATCAGGGTGAAATGGACCCCTCCACATGGCAGCAAGCCGGTGAATTAGGTCTACTTTGCCCTTCAATTCCAGAAGAATACGGAGGCCCCGGAGGAGATTTCGGCCACGAGGCTGTCATTCTCATGGAGGGGGCCCGCTCAAATCTGGCAAGCTGGGGGCACGGGATCCATTCAGGAATTGTGGCGCATTACATTCTCTCCTACGGGACCGAAGAACAAAAACAACGCTGGTTGCCCAAAATGATATCTGGCGAGATTGTCGGCGCGCTGGCGATGACCGAACCCTCAGGCGGTTCAGATGTGCAAGCGATTAAGACAAAAGCGGTCAAAGATGGCAATGTCTATCGCCTCAGCGGTCAAAAGACCTTTATCACCAACGGCCAACATGCCAATTTAATCATCGTTGCCGCCAAGACAAACCCCAAAGAAAAGGCCAAGGGCATGTCGCTGATTGTGCTTGAAACAGACGGTGCTGAGGGTTTTCAACGCGGCCGCAATCTTGATAAGATCGGCCTGAAAGCAGGCGACACCTCTGAATTATTTTTCGACAATATCGCCATTCCTCCCGAAAACCTGTTGGGCGGGGAGGAAGGCCAAGGCTTTTACCAGATGATGAAACAGCTCCCACAGGAGCGGTTGATCATCGGCTGTGGCTCGGTCGGGGCAATGGAAGGCGCAGTCTCAAGAACCATTCAGTACTGCAAAGAACGCGAGGCCTTTGGCGGCCCGTTGACCCAGTTTCAGAACACCCGCTTTAAACTGGCTGAAGTGAAGACAAAAACCACTGTATCTCGAGCATTTCTTGACGAATGTATCATGGAACATCTCAACGGAGAATTGACCGTTGAGAAGGCGGCTATGGCGAAATACTGGCTGACCGACACGCAGGGTGAAGTCATAGATGAATGTTTACAGTTGCACGGTGGCTATGGTTACATGCAGGAATATGACATCGCAGAAATGTGGACGGACGCGCGCGTGCAACGGATATACGGCGGTACTAATGAAATTATGAAAGAACTGATCGCGCGTTCTTTATAAACGAAAAGCCGGCGCTCTGGCGCAACACCCAGCGCACCGAAAATAAATATCAAAGCGCCAAAGCCTGAGCGTCTCAAAATCAAACTGGGCAACTGCTGGCCCCAAGTACCCGAATAGGAGTGACTATGACCCTACAACTGCATTGCTTTGGTGAAAGCGGTCACAGCTATAAGGCGGCGCTTGCTTTGGAAATGAGCAGTCTGGACTGGACACCCGTGTTTATCGATTTTTTTTCAGGGGCCACGCGTAGCGCAGACTATCACACAACGCTCAACCCAATGGGCGAAGCGCCAGTGCTTATTGACGGAGAGATCAGACTGACACAATCGGGCGCAATCCAGGACTATATCAGCGAAAAGACCGGCAAATTTGGTGGTACCAATGCCGTCGAACGCCGCGAAATCCTGCGCTGGGTGCTTTGGGACAATCATAAACTCTCATCCAACGCCGGCACGTTGCGCTTTATGATGAATTTCCTACCAGAAGCAAAGCGGTCAGCCGATGTGATCGGTTATCTCTCTGGTCGATTAAAAGCGTCATACAAGGTGCTGGACACCCATCTTGCGGGCCGCGACTGGATTGTATCAGACACCCTAAGCAACGCTGACATGACCTGCTGTGGTTATCTATATTACCCCGAACCCTTTGGATTTAAACGCCAAGACTGGCCTAACATTGACCGTTGGCTCGACAATATTGCTGCCAAACCCGGCTGGAAAGCCCCCTATGATCTGATGCCCGGCAGCCCGGCTGACCGCGCGTAAACGGAGATTATCATGACCGACGCTTATATCTATGACGCCCTGCGTACCCCTCGCGGAAAAGGCCGCAAAGACGGCGCGCTGCACGAGTTATCTGCGCTACGGCTGTCTGCGCAAACGCTGAATGCATTGAAAGAACGTAACAATCTGTCCGGTCACGCAGTCGAGGATGTGATTTGGGGCAATGTTACCCAAGTTGGCGAACAGGGCGGTTGCCTGGCACGCTCGGCGGTGCTGGCCTCGGATCTGGATCAATCGATCCCCGGCTTGGCGATCAACCGGTTTTGTGCCTCAGGGCTTGAGGCGGTCAATCTAGCGGCCAATCAGGTGCGCGGTGGCGCCGGCAACGGCTATATTGCCGGCGGTGTTGAAATGATGGGTCGCGTTCCAATGGGCAGCGATGGTGCCGCAATTGCCGTTGACCCAAGCCTGGCAATGGAGACGTATTTTGTTCCCCAAGGCATCAGTGCAGACCTGATCGCCACGCAATACGGATTTAGCCGCAATGACGCCGATGCGTTGGCCGTTGAATCCCAACGCCGTGCCAAAGCCGCTTGGGAAGACCATAGGTTTGACAAATCGGTCATGACCGTGCGTGATCAAAACGGTTTGACGATCCTTGATCGGGACGAATACATGCGCCCCGAAACCAATATGCAAAGCCTCGGGGCGTTAAAGCCATCGTTCAAAGATATGGGCGAGGCGATGCCCGGTTTTGATAAAGTCGCTCTGATGCGGTACCCGCATCTGCAACGGATTGACCATATTCACCATGCAGGCAATTCATCCGGTATCGTCGATGGCGCAGCCGCATTGCTGATCGGCAATAAGGCCTTTGGGCAAGAACACGGGCTGAGCCCGCGCGCGCGCATTCGCGCCACGGCAAAAATTGGAACTGACCCCACTATTATGCTGACCGGACCGGTGCCAGTGACAGAAAAAATCCTGAAAGATGCGGGCATGAACATCGGAGACATTGATCTGTTCGAGGTCAATGAAGCCTTCGCTTCGGTGGTGTTGCGCTTTATGCAGGCCTTTGATGTCGACCACGACAAGGTCAACGTCAACGGCGGATCCATCGCTATGGGCCATCCGCTGGGCGCCACGGGGGCGATCATCCTTGGCACGCTGCTTGACGAGTTGGAACGCAGTGGCAAAAGCACCGGACTGGCGACACTGTGTATCGCATCCGGCATGGGTGCCGCGACAATCATCGAGCGGGTCTAATGCCAAAAACCGCCATACCTGACCTGCAAAACGAGGTTCCCAAACCGCATCCGGTTTTGGGATGTCTGCTTGGCACGTACGATTATAGTATCATCGGCGAGGCAGGTGGCCTGACGCAGTTTGGCGTCCATATCGAAGTCTTGCGCCCGGGGTCAAAATCATCGCTGCGCCACTGGCACGAAACCGAAGATGAAATGATCTATATGCTGTCAGGCGAGGTGGTTCTAATCGAAGAAACTGAAACCCGCTTGTACAAGGGCGATGCCGCCTGTTGGCCTGCAGGTGCGGCCACCGCTCATTGTCTTGAAAACCGCAGCGATGCCGATGCCAGTTATCTGACCATCGGCACCCGCAATCAGTTAGATACAGTTCATTATCCAGATCATAACCTAATCACCCACAAGGATGGAGCAGCGCGCCGCTACAGCCAAAGCGACGGCAGCCCCGACCCCGAGAGGACTTCAAAATGACAGATTTTACCCTCACCCAAGAGACCAATGGCATTGCAACAATCATTTGGGATTGCGAAGGCAAAGCGATGAACATCATGACCATAGATGCCTTACAGGCATTGAACGGTTTGATCGACACCGCCTTGGCCGATGACGCCATCAAGGGTATCATCATCACCAGCGCAAAACCCGACTTTGCCGCCGGTATGGATCTAAACGTATTGGGCGCGATGACGTCGCACGCCGGCCATGCGCCGGCACAAGCGTTATTTTCAGCCATCTCGAATATCCACGCCATGCTGCGCAAGATTGAACGGGCCGGTATGGATCCTAAAACAAACAAGGGCGGCAAACCGATTGCCAGCGTCTTACCCGGCACGGCCCTTGGCATCGGCTATGAGCTGCCTTTGGCGACCCACAGAATTTTTGCCGCAACCAACCCAAAGGCCAAAATTGGCCTGCCTGAAATCTTGATTGGTATTTTTCCCGGGGCCGGCGGCACAACACGTTTGTCGCGAAAAATGGGTGCCATGGCCGCAGCCCCCTATCTTTTAGAGGGCAAGACTCTGTCACCCCAAAAGGCCAAGTCGGCGGGATTGGTCGATGTGGTTTGCGACGATCCGATGGCCGAGGCCCGCGCCTGGGTGTTGCAGGCAAAAGACGCCGATCTGGTTAAGCCCTGGGATGCGAAGGGCTATAAAATGCCCGGTGGCACCCCCTATCATCCAGCAGGTTTCATGACATTTGTCGGGGCTTCTGCAATGATCAACGGCAAGACACAAGGCGCGTTTCCCGCGGCCAAGGCCCTGTTGAGCACCGTCTATGAAGGCGCGCTGGTTGATTTTGATACCGCGCTGAAAATCGAAGCGCGCTGGTTCACCAATATTTTGACTAACCCCAGTTCCTCAGCGATGATCCGCAGTTTGTTTGTCAATAAAACTGCGCTGGAAAAGGGCGCGGTGCGGCCGCAGGGTATTGCCGATCAATCGGTCAGAACCGTGGGCGTATTGGGCGCAGGTATGATGGGGGCCGGCATCGCGCTGGTCTCGGCGATGGCAGGGATAAAGGTGATATTGATCGATCAGCAACAACAGGCTGCCGATCGCGGCAAAGCCCATAGTGCCAACTATATGGACAAGGGCATCAAGCGCGGCAAAGCCACCGCCGAAAAGAAAGCCGCCGTGCTGGAGCTTATCACTGCAACAACGGATTACGCGGCTCTCAAAGACGCCGACCTGATTATCGAGGCGGTTTTCGAAGACCCCACAGTCAAAGCCAGCGTCACCAAAGCGGTTGAAGCAGTCATCGCAACAGATTGCATTTTTGCTTCGAACACCTCAACCCTGCCGATCAGCGAGTTGGCCAAAGCCTCAACCCGGCCAGATCAATTTATCGGCATCCATTTCTTCAGCCCCGTGGAACGCATGGCGCTGGTCGAGATTATAAAAGGCAAACAGACCGGTGACCGGGCTGTCGCCAAAGCGCTAGATTATGTCCGACAGATCCGCAAGACACCCATCGTAGTCAATGATGCGCGGTTTTTCTATGCCAACCGCTGCATTATCCCCTATATCAACGAGGGCATTCGCATGGTGTCAGAGGGCGTCGCACCGGCGCTGATCGACAATGCGGCAAGAATGCTGGGCTTTCCTGTGGGACCATTGCAATTGGTCGACGAGACCTCGATCGATCTTGGCGCAAAAATCGCCCGAGCCACCAAAGCCGCGATGGGCAACGCCTATCCAGACGGGGCTGTGGATGAGGTGATTTTCAAAATGGAGGATCAGGGTCGTCTGGGGCGCAAAGCCAAAGCCGGTTTTTTTGCCTATGACGACAGTGGCAAACGTCTTGGATACTGGGATGGTCTGGGCGACCAGTATCCCCTGGCCGCCATGCAACCAGAATTGACCGATGTGCAGCACAGGCTGATGTTCGCGCAAGTCCTCGAAGCCGTCAAAGCGCTGGAAGAAGGCGTGTTGATGGACATCCGAGAAGGTGACGTCGGGGCGATCCTCGGCTGGGGCTTTGCCCCCTGGAGCGGTGGACCGCTGTCGTGGTTGGATATGCTTGGCACCCCCTATGCCGCCCAGCGCTGTGATCAACTGCAAGCCGCCTTTGGAGACCGCTTTTGTTGTCCGGATCTGCTGCGCGAGATGGCCGCAAAAAATCAAAGCTTTTACGGCCGCTTCGGCACGGCTGAGCAAGCCGCATAAACCCATTAAAAAGCACCGGAATATAACGCCGATCTGCCTTGCCTGGCGCAGGTTAGCCTGACAGGGAATTCGAATGCAGTATATGTCTATTTTACGAAATATGTCCGTTTTACGTTTTCGCTATTGTGTGTTTTCTCTGGCGCTCGGCTATTGGCTCTATCAATTTTTCACCGCCAATTATGATACTGTCGGGTGGCAGTTTCGCCATTTAACCTTTTGGGGTCTGACCGGCGCAGTCTATGTTGCGTGGTTGATGCTGTCGCTCAGTCGCAAAGGCCTGCCCCCCGCTCATGATGCGCTTGTCTCATCGGTTGCGGTACTCAATGCCATGGTGATGTTTTTATATTGGAAGCTGTATTTTATCGACCCGTCCCTTGTGAATGGCAACGGTCCCATTGTCTGGCATCAAGAATATTATTTACATCTTTGCGGCCCATTGCTTATGATCATTGACGCGCTGTTTCTGAACCGGGCTTTTCAGAACATCCTAAGAGGCGTGTTGATGACCATTATGATTTGTATCGCGTATATTATATGGTCGGAAGCCATTGTGGGGCCCTTCAATATTGAACCCATTGGCAGCGTGACTTCGGGTTTGCCATATCCCTTTCTGAACGATATGATTTTCATGGAAAGGGCGCTATTTTATGCCACTACAATCGCCACTGGGGTGATGATGTATGCAGGTTTCTGGCTGTTCAGCAAACTGTTGCCCAGACTGATCAGTCAAAAAAATCTATGACCGATCCAAACTGCAGAGGGTTAAATGCGCGTTTTTGTGTTGGGCGGGCCAGGTTTGATCGGCGTCGCTGTGATCAGGGACTTGATCAAACATTGCCATAAAGTTCTGGCCCTAAGCCGCTCGACCAGATCTGTTGCAATTCTAAAGGCGCTTGGCACCTCGCCATTACGCGGGGATTTACGCGCGCCAGATGCGTGGGTTCAATCCGTCAGGCGCGTCGATGCCGTCATCCAAGTCGCCGCAACCTTTACCGAAGACATGGGGCAGGTTGAAAGCAAGGCCCGGGAGGCGATGATCCAAGCGCTTGGGTGCAAAGATGGCAAAATCCGCCTGATCTATACAGGAGGCGTTTGGCTCTATGGCGCGACCGGCAATTCGATTGCGAATGAGACCACCCAGTTTCAACCGATGCCTGCCTTGGCTTGGGTGGTAGAGACCAGCGAGAAATTACTGCACACCCAAGCGTTTGCAACTGCTGTGATACACCCCGCGATGGTCTATCATCAGGTGGGCGGGGCCTTCAGCCGGTTTATAGACTGTGCAAAGCAGCACAAACAGATCGATTTGGAAAGATGGAGCAACGCGCTGGCCGCTTATCCACCGCAACGATCTGGCAATGGCGTACCGTCTTTTGCTTAAGCAACCCAAGCTGACGGGCCATTTCAATGCCAGTGCCCAGATCGGTGTTCGGGTTGACACAATCGCCAAGACGATTGCGCAAAAATACCGCATCATAGGGCTTTTCTTACCCCGAAATGCAGGGCATTATCCGGCCCCAACAGCGGGGCAAAACCGGTATAATACCGACGCAACACAAACAGGGAGCATGGCAATGGGATGGATGAAGGATGAGACCGGGTTGGAGAAATGCGCAGCAAACCATGTCCCCCTCACACCGCTGTCACATCTACAGCGGGCGGCGAAAGTATTTCCGGACAAACTGGCGGTAAGCTATGGCAACCACCGCACAAACTATCGTGACTATCACGACCGTGTGACACGCCTTGCCTCGGCCCTCACCCAGCGTGGCATAAGATCGGGCGATGTGGTGGCCACCATGATCCCAAACCTGCCGGCTCAGGCTGAGGCGCATTTCGGCGTTCCGGCCTGCGGTGCGGTGCTGAACACAATCAACACCCGCCTTGATGTTGGCACGGTAAGTTACATTCTTGACCACGGCAGCGCCAGACTGGTGCTGGCTGACACCCAATTCATCGAACTGGCCGAGGCGGCCATCGCAGCGTTGGATGGCGAAAAGCCGCAGCTGATCGAAGTGGCCGACCCGCAAGCGGGATACCCCGCCACCGGGCGCCACCCCGAATATGAGGACCTGCTGCAAGAAGGCCATGCAGATTTCCGTTGGATGATGCCAAAAGACGAATGGGAAAGCCTGGCTTTGAACTATACCTCCGGCACCACCGGACGCCCTAAGGGCGTGGTTTACCATCATCGCGGGGCGTATTTGATGACCCTGGGCACCGTGATCAGCTGGCGCATGGTGCTGAACCCGGTGTTTCTGGCAATTGTGCCTTTGTTTCACTGCAACGGTTGGAACCACACTTGGATGATGCCGGTCCTTGGCGGCACGGTTGTTTGCTGCCGCGATATCAGCGCCAAGGCGATTTATGACGCCATTGCCGATAAAGGGGTCACACATTTTGGCGGCGCCCCCATTGTGCTTAATCTGATCGTCAACGCGAAAGCAGAAGATCGCCGCACCTTTGACCATCAGGTCGAGGTGTTCACCGCCGGTGCCCCCCCTGCCCCGGCCACACTAGCCAGCATTGAAACCCTCGGCTTTAACGTCACCCAAGTGTACGGCCTGACCGAGACCTATGGACATATCACCGAATGCCTGTGGGACGAGACGTGGGATGCGTTGCCACAAGCGGAAAAAGCCATCATCAAGGCGCACCAAGGGGTGGCAATGCCCATGATGGAAGACGTCACAGTGCTGGATGAAAACATGCAACAAGTGCCGATGGATGGCACCACCCAAGGCGAGATCATGATCCGTGGAAACCCGGTGATGAAAGGGTACTTTAAAAACCCCGAAGCCACTTTGAAAGAGCTGTCAGGCGACTATTTTCACTCGGGCGATCTGGCGGTTCAGCACCCCAACGGCTATATCCAGATTGCCGACAGGGCCAAAGATATCATCATTTCTGGAGGCGAAAACATCAGTTCTGTCGAGGTGGAAGGCGTTTTAATGGCCCATCCGGCGGTATCGCTTTGTGCTGTGGTTGCCAAACCAGATGACAAATGGGGAGAAGTGCCCTGCGCCTTTGTTGAATTGAAAGACGATGTAACCGTCACACATGATGCTTTAATCGCCCATGCCAGAAGCTCGCTCGCAGGGTTCAAAACCCCCAAGACGATCATATTCCAGGAACTGCCCAAGACCGCAACCGGCAAAATTCAAAAATTCGAGCTGCGTACATTTGCAAAAACGCTGTGAGCACCCTGCTTGAGGGGCGGCGTTGTTGCCGTCACCCCAGCGCTCGTGATACAGTGAGTGAGAAAAACCAGAGCCAAGATATCCATTCATGACAGCCCTGACGCAATACAGCAGACTTGAGGCAACAGCCCTTTGGCGACAGACGCCAGAGGCGCAACGACGCGAGGTGATTGTTTCCATTGGCGACGCCACTTTGGTCATAGCAAATATCAATGATCAGGCGCTGACCCATTGGTCGTTGGCAGCAGTGGTGCGCGCCAACCCCACAGTCTCACCAGCAGTTTTTCATCCAGATGGTGACCCCAGCGAAACGCTGGAATTCTCAGATGACGCGACCGAAATGGTTGAGGCCATTGAAAAGTTGCGAGACAATATTGCCAAGAGACGACCGCGCAAAGGTCGGTTGCGGGTTGGCATTTTGCTGCTCTCGGTTGTCACTATCCTGGCACTGGGCGTGTTCTGGCTGCCGAATGCCATATTAACCCACACTTTGAGCATCGTCCCCGAGGCAAAACGGGCGCAAATTGGCGACGCTCTGCTTACGCATATCAAAGCCATGACCGGAACCCCTTGCGATGACCCAGCCGGAGTGACAGCGCTTAATGTTCTATCCAAGCGCCTATTCGGTCAGGCAGGCAATCACCAACTGACCGTAGTGCCGTCCTCTTTAGACGGAACGCTGCATTTGCCTGGCCGGCGTATATTGCTGGGCCGCGCCTTGACCGAAGATCCCGAAGAACCTGAGATTCTGGCCGGGTATATTCTTGCCGAGGCCACTCGCATGGCCCAAGAAGACCCACTCAGTAATTTGTTAAAACATGCCGGTACAATCGAAACTTTCAGATTGCTAACAACCGGCATGGTGGGAAATGCAAGCCTCAAAGCCTTTGCAGAGTTTACCCTCACAGCCCCGCAACGCGAGGTCGACCAAGAGGCTTTATTGGTCAGTTTCGAGGCTGCTAAAGTCCAGGCCTCTCCCTATGCTTACGCTTTGGACACAGCCGGAGATTTGAGCCTTACCCTAATAGAGGCTGATCCATTCAACGGAGCCGGCACCCCAACCGTTCTGTCAGACGCCAATTGGGTTCGGGTGCAAAACATCTGTGGGTACTGAGCCGGCCTACCCACCCAAAGGGTCGTCACCTACGAGTAAAAGCATCTTTAAAGCCCGCTTTCCGCGTCGTTTTCAGTGCTGTCATCAAACCCGGTTTCTTTTCAAACGGGCCAGCTAGGACCACGCAATACATACGACCTCTAATTTTACTTCTTTTGATCACAACCGGTAAACCCAAGGCTTTCAATTTTGCAGCTGTCCGCTCAGCGTTGGCTTTAACTGCAAAAGTTGCAACCTGAACAAATCGTAAAGCTGCTGCTGTTGCCCCAGACACGCATTTTGTCCCACAAGGTTCAATGGCTTGATCCTGCCAAGCTGTGGCATATCCCAAAGGCATATTCTGCGATTTTACCGCTGCCTTGGGGGCAAGCGCAGGTTTTTGTCTGGCTTCAGACTTTCGGGTGATCTCTGGGGTTTGGGCAATCGACAGCTTTTTGGTGGTCCCTGGCTTTTCGGTGGTCCCTGGCTTTTCGGCGATCTCTGAATTTTTGGCGATCTCTGGCTTCCCAGTTGTCGGGAGCGTCACTTGTGGCGCAGCAGCCGTCTGAGACTTAGGGATTACAGCAGTTTTCTTTTTCGAAACTGCAACATCCTGCAAGGTCGGCGCAGGCACTGGCATTGCAGGATCAAGTCCCAGTGCCTCTGCGACTGGGTTGCCAAATGTTGGGGAAAGGCCACAAACTGAAACTCGATTTTTTGCAACCTGAGGTACCCAGTGCAAGGCGTCATCAAACATCACTCGGATGTATAAACATCCGCGGCTATCGATATAAGCGTTGGCACTAAAGTCTTCTGGCGGCAGTTCTGCCGGATTGCTGTCACCGGTTATGGCCACCGCAATATGACACCAAAGACTAAGGTATAATATTACGAAAGTCCGAAAGATTACGCGCACGAACGTCATGGCAACCCCAAAAATATGCCTACAAGGTGCAACAAATCAGCCATCGTGTAAAGCTAACGCACAATTATTTTGTCCCAAACATGCGATCACCGGCATCACCCAGCCCCGGCACGATATAGCCTTTCTCATTCAGGTGCGAATCCAATGCCGCAGTTACAATCGGGACGTCGGGGTGGGCCTCAGCCATCCGCGCCACGCCTTCTGGCGATGCCAGTAAGCATAAAAACCGGATGTTTGTTGCGCCCGACTGCTTGAGCAAATCCACCGCAGCCACAGAGGAATTGCCCGTCGCCAGCATCGGATCAACCGCAATCACCAACCGGTCCTGCATCGATTCTGGCACCTTAAAATAATATTGCACCGGCTGCAGAGTCTTCTCATCACGGTACAGACCGACAAACCCAACGCGCGCTGAGGGCACCAATTCAAGCACACCATCAAGCAAACCGTTGCCAGCCCTGAGAATAGAAATCAACGCAAGCTTCTTGCCATCAAGTACCGGCGCGTCCATCTGCTCCATCGGGGTTTCGATGACCTTGGTGGTCATCGGCAGACCGCGGGTCACTTCATAGGCCAGCAGCTGACTGATTTCACGCAGTAATTGCCGAAAAACCGCCGTCGATGTCTGTTTTTCACGCATCAAGGTCAGTTTATGCTGTACCAAAGGATGCGAAACAATTGTTAGATGTTCACTCATGGGAGCTCCAGTTTTTCAAGCACCCGACCGCGGGTCGCCTCATCACAAAATGCAGCCGCGGCCGCTGTCGCATTCAAATCACGGAAATCGTCTGCCGTCCAGTCATACACTTTGGCAAGGCTTTGGTATTCCTGCCGCATTGTCGTAGAGAAAAACGGGGGATCATCTGTCGATACTGTCACTTTGACACCGGCCTCGCGCAGCGCTCGGATCGGATGTGTTGCCAGTGTCTTTGCCACACCCAAAGCCACATTTGAACCTGGGCAGACCTCAAGTACAATTTCACGGGCGACCAGTTCTGTCACCAATGCCGGATCTTCGATCGCCTGCACACCGTGCCCGATACGCACCACCCTGAGATCCTCTATTGCCTGCCATACCGACGCAGCACCGCCCCATTCGCCCGCGTGGCTGGTCAAATGCAGCCCTGCCTCGTGCGCCATGTCAAAACTATAGGCAAAATCACCTTGCCGGCCTTGCATCTCGTCGCCCCCCATACCAAAGCCGACGATCCAATCGCCTGCTGTCTCTGCCGCGCACCGCGCCGTGGCCTTGGCACGCTCAGGCCCCAAGTGGCGGATACAGGTCGGAATGCCGCGCATGATGATGCCGTGCTGCCTCTCGGCTTGCGCAGCGGCCTCGCGGATGGCGTGCAGATATTCGCGCCAGGCTGAAAGATCTCCCCCACCACAAAATTCCGGCGATAGAAAACTTTCGACATAGACGACGTCGTTGGCCATGCATTCAGCCAAAACCGCCGTGGTCAAGCGTTGAAAATCCTCGGGGCTTTGCAACACCTGGGTCGCCGCTTCATAAACCGCCAGAAATTCGATAAAATTTTCAAAATCATAGCCACCATCAGGGGTGAAGATGCCGCCGATATCGACATTTTTTTCATGCGCCAACTGGCGGATAAACGCCGCGGGTGCAGCCCCTTCCAAATGCAGATGCAATTCCACCTTAGCAAGCTGAGAAACATTCATAAAAAACTCTTTCCAAACCCCTGTGACGCGACCCTGAGATGGGCTGCGATACTCGTCGCAACGTCCTCGAAATGTACCAAACCTATGGCCGCGGCCGGGCAGCCAACCCCTAGTACCGGCACGCGCTCGCGTGTGTGATCCGTCCCGCACCATGTGGGATCATTACCATGATCGGCTGTGATCAGCAAAAGATCATCTCGGCGCAGTCGAGGGAGCAGCAACCCCAGTTGCGTATCAAACCATTCCAAAGCGCGGGCATAGCCAGCAACATCGCGCCGGTGTCCATAAAGACTGTCAAACTCAACAAAGTTTGCAAAGGTCAATGACCCATCATCGGCACTTTCCACCGCCTGAAACAAATGCTGCATCAATGCCTGATCTGTACCCGTGTGCAGCGTATCAATCCCGCTCATCGAAAAAATATCTCCAATTTTTCCAATCGCGTGGACGCGGTCGCCCGCCGCCTGCACCCAGTCCATCAGGGTCGGTGCGGGTGGTACAATTGCATAATCACGCCGGTTGCCAGTGCGCTGGAAACCCGTCTCGATAGAGCCGGTGAAAGGGCGGGCAATCACCCTCCCAACATGCATCTGATGCAGGCGTGGCGCCAGCGCAGCGCAAAGCGCATGCAGGCGCGCCAGACCAAACCATTCTTCATGGGCCGCAATCTGAAACACACTGTCGGCCGAGGTATAACAAATCGGCCAACCCGTGCACAGATGCGCGGCCGCATGCTTGGAAATCATCTGCATGCCTGACCCGTGGCAATTGCCGAGTATTCCCGCGCAGCCTGCCTTCTCGCAGACATGCGCCACGAGACCGGCATCAAAAGCAGGGGTATTATCGGGAAAATAATGCCAAGCCCACGGGACCCTAAGGCCTGCCAGTTCCCAATGCCCGGTCGGGGTGTCTTTGCCTACCGAGTGCTCTGTTGCCGCACCCCAAAGCCCACTTGGCATCGCGGCCAACCCAGGCGTGGCCTCACCTGAGGCCAAGCGCACGGCGGCGCCCAACCCCAAACCATCCAATGTCGGCAGTGCTAGTCGCCCATTGCGTCCAGTATCGGCCAGCCCCCCAGCGCAGGCCTGCGCGATATGGGCCAGCGTATTGGCGCCACTGTCGGGATAAGAACCATTGAAATACTGATCCGCGTCGGGAGCTCCGCCGCAACCCACAGAATCCATCACCAGCAAAAACGCCCGGCTCACCGCACAATCCTGTCACAAATCAACGGCGCAGGTTCCGGCGCATCTAGGCTCAGGCGTATCGCGGCACGCAACCGGTCTGCCACCAATTCGGCTTGGTCCAAACACACGGCATGAACCCGCGCCAAAACATCCCCCCGCGCGAGCCATGTCCCCAATGGTGCGACGTCACTCAGACCCGTTGCAGGATTGATCACATCAGTTTCAACCTGCCGACCACCCTCCAAAGCAACGACCGCCAAGCCCAAGGCCTCACCGTCAATCACACTGACATACCCAGCGCCTGGGGCGGTTACTTCCACCACCACATCGGCTTTCGGCAGATACCGCGCGGCCTGCTCAACAAACCTCGTTGGTCCCCCTTGGGCTGCGACCATGCGGCCAAACCGCTCTGCAGCTGCGCCACTGGTGATGGCCGCTGCAATCCGCTCGGCGCCCTCGCTGGTCGAGCCAACCATGCCGGCGCCAGCCAGAACCTCACCGCCCAGGGCCGCCGACAACTCAAAAATTAAGCCACGCACCCTGCCAGTCAGCACAGCTACGACATCGGCAACTTCCAATGCGTTGCCCACCGACGGAACCAAAGGCTGGTCCATTTTGCTGATCAGCGCACGGGTCGGGCAGCCTGCCATGACCGCCGTCTCGACCAAAGCTGTTGCCAGCGCCTGCGCCTCAGTGCGTTGTTTCATAAATGCGCCACTGCCCAGCTTTACATCCAGCACCAAACCGTCAAGGCCTGCTGCCAGTTTTTTGCTGAGGATGGAGGCCGTGATCAAGTCGATACTATCAATGGTCGCGCTGACATCGCGCACCGCATAGAGCCGCCGGTCCGCCGGAGCAATTTCGGCGTTAGCGCTAAAAATTACGCATCCCACTTGCGCCAGCACCGAGGCTGCCTGGGATTGCGACAGCGCGACCGAAAGTCCTGGAATAGCCTGCATTTTATCCAGCGTCCCACCGGTATGCCCAAGGCCACGACCAGAAATCATTGGCACAAATGCTCCGCAAGCCGCCAAGGCTGGTGCCAGCACCAGCGAGACGCAATCACCCACCCCACCGGTAGAGTGTTTATCAAGGACCGGTCCCGCCACATCCCATTTCATCCGCGTGCCGCTATCGCACATCGCTTGGGTCAGTGCCGCACGACCCGCATCACCCAGCCCTTTGAGACAGACCGCCATAGCAAACGACCCGGCTTGGGCATCGCTGACCGCACCGCTCGCAAGTCCGTTTGCGAACCACTGCAACTCTCCATCTTCCAGCGGCTGCTGATGGCGAATCTTTGCAATAATTACACGCGCATCCATCAGCGCTCATAAATCCATGTGGTGTGGCTTAAAGGCCCCCGGCAGCAATTCTGCCACCGTGGTGATCTGCTGTGCGCCAGCAGTCGTGGCCAACGTCACCACAACATCGCCACCACAGAATTCGGCCAGCTTTTGCCGGCAGCCGCCACAGGGCGGCACCGGGTCGGGGCAATCAGCAATCACGCAGACTTCAGAAATTATGGTTTCACCCGCCGCCACCATGGCTGCGATAGCCCCTGCTTCGGCGCAGGTGCCTTCGGGATAGGCGGCATTTTCCACATTCACACCAGTATAGACCACGCCTGACTGGGCGCGCAACGCCGCGCCAACCTTAAAGCCCGAATAGGGCGCATAAGCATTTTTTCGCACCGCCTGCGCGGACTGAAGTAGCGACATTTCCGCCTCTCTTTGGTTCACTTTTGTCTCGTTATGACCTGTGCATACAGCGTCTTCAAGGCCGATTAGCTGAGGTCAGCCATCCCAAATATCACTGCGATAGAATCGTTTCGAACACCCCCGGCAAGGAAACCTCTAGCAATTCCAGATCATCGTCCACCGCGCGGTACCGCGTGGCCATCCCCGGCGGAATAACGAAAGCATCACCCGGCGCCAACTCGACGGGATCACGATCCGAGCCTTCCAAGACCATGCGGCCCTCCATCACAAAGGTAAACAGAATATCGCACCTGTGATGGGTCCATTCAGTCACTCCAGAATTGGGCCGCACGACATGCACGCCAGCGACATTTGCGGTATGGTCGGCGATCTCAGTGTCGCGACTGACAAATCCCGGCAAGCGGAACGAAGACCACTGCGCCGCATCCGCTTTATGATGTACAAAGCTCTGGCCTTGGAATTTGCGCACCGGATCAGCGGGCCCGTTCGGCAGGGTCATATCATGGTCAATCGTAGTTACATGCTCGGCGGGCACCCCGATTTCAATCACCTCGATATTATCGCTGGCATAGATGACTTTGTGGCGGATTTCAGGCGGTTGGATCACGCAATTACCCGCCTTGAGGCGAAACGGTTCGCCCTGATCCTCATAGACAAGGTCGACCCAACCCCGATAGCAAAAGATCAATTGAAACCCCACCGTATGATAATGCACCATATCCGGCACCGGCCCACCGTCGGGAATTCGAATATGACTGGCAATAATCGATCCTCCCAACCGGTCCGGGATCAGGTCGCGGTAATGCATGCCAGCGCGCCCAATCACCCATGGGGCTTGATCTGACAGCCGTCGCACCACGAAGCTGTGTTGGGTTTCCGGCATTACCATCGGTGTATGCGCCGTGCGAATCTCGACTTTGGTGCCGTTTGGGGCCACCAGATCGACATTTCCCCCAGCAAAGCTGCTTGGGTCATCACATAGAATACGCAGCGTGACCGGCGCCTCAGACGCCCCGGTTTCAATCCGCAGCCGTACGCCATGCCCAGAGAACACCGCCACCTGCGGATCATCGGCCGGATAAATCATATCCATGCGTAGATTTAACGTTCTTGTGAAAAATGGAATATCCGCGCGCAAGTCTGACGTAGGAATTCTGATTTCAGCATGTGTCGTTGTCATAATACCCCTCCCTTTCCACACTTTGCGACCTGATTGGCCTAACTTCAAGCACCGTTGCATCACGACAGAATAAAACCTACACTTTCCCCGAAGTTAAAAATAGTTTAGTATTAAACTAAAATTCGAAATGGGGCGTCCAATGTCTGAAAATCCACCTGAATCGCTGCGTAAAGCCGCCCTAGACTACCACCAATTTCCCAAACCCGGAAAATTAGAAATCAGAGCCACCAAATCGCTAGCAACGGGGCGTGATCTGGCGCGCGCCTATTCACCGGGAGTTGCCGAGGCCTGCTTGGAGATCAAAGCCGACCCAAAAGCCGCTCAACTCTATACCGCCAGAGGCAATCTGGTTGCTGTGGTGACTAACGGGTCTGCCGTTCTTGGGTTAGGCAATATCGGGGCACTGGCCGCAAAGCCAGTGATGGAGGGCAAGGCGGTTCTGTTCAAAAAATTTGCCAATATCGATTGCTTTGATATCGAACTGGATGAAACAGACCCCGAAAAACTGGCCGATATCGTTTGCGCACTGCAACCAACATTTGGTGCGATCAATCTTGAAGATATAAAAGCCCCCGATTGTTTTATTGTTGAAAAAATTTGCCGCGAACGGATGAACATCCCGGTATTCCACGACGATCAGCACGGGACTGCCATCGTGGTTGGGGCGGCGGCGACCAACGCACTGAAGGTGGCGAAAAAGTCATTCTCGGAGGTTAAGATTGTCTCAACCGGGGGCGGCGCCGCAGGAATTGCGTGTTTAAACATGTTGCTTAAACTGGGGGTAAAGCGGGAAAATATCTGGCTCTGCGACGTGCATGGTTTGGTCTATGAGGGACGTGGCGAGGATATGAATCCACAAAAAGCGGCCTTCGCCCAAAACAGTGACAAGCGCAACCTCGGTCAAGTCATAGATGGTGCCGATGTGTTTCTGGGGCTGTCCGGACCAAACGTGTTGACCCCCGAAATGGTGGCAAAGATGACAGCACAGCCAATCATATTTGCACTGGCAAACCCGACGCCCGAAATTCAGCCCGATGCCGCGCGTGCGGTCGCCCCGGATGCAATTATCGCAACCGGGCGCAGCGATGTTCCCAATCAGGTTAACAATGTGCTGTGCTTTCCGTTCATTTTTCGTGGCGCGCTCGATGTCGGTGCAACGCAGATCAACGATGCCATGCAGATTGCCTGCGTCGATGCGATCGCAGAATTGGCCTGTGCCAGCACCAGTGCAGAGGCTGCTGCCGCTTATCAGGGCGAACAGATGACATTCGGACCCGATTACCTGATCCCTAAACCCTTTGATCCGCGCCTGTCCGGTGTCATTGCCAGCGCCGTTGCCCGCGCTGCTATGGAAACCGGGGTCGCGACACGCGTGCTGGATGATATCGAGGCGTACAAGGCCGAACTTGACGCCTCGGTCTTCAAATCGGCACTTTTAATGCGCCCTGTGTTCGAATCAGCGCGTCTGGCCCCGCGCAAAATCGTCTTTGCTGAAGGCGAAGACGAACGGGTTCTGCGCGCGGCCCAAGCGGTTTTGGAAGAAACCACCGAACACCCCATCCTTATTGGTCGACCAGAGGTCATTTTACATAGGTGCGAACGGATCGGGCTTGATATCAGACCAGACCGGGACTTTAGTATCGTCAATCCGCAGGATGACCCCCGTTACCGGGATTACTGGGGCACCTATCACCAGCTTATGGCGCGCGATGGTGTGACACCAGATCTTGCGAAAGCGATCATGCGTACCAATAACACCGCAATTGCCGCAGTGATGGTACACCGGCAAGAAGCTGACAGCTTAATCTGTGGTACATTCGGCCAATACAGATGGCACCTGAACTATATCAATCAAGTTCTGGGACAGAAAAACCAACAGCCCCACGGCGCCCTGTCGTTGGTTATTCTGGAAGATGGGCCTCTGTTCATCGGCGATACGCACATTCGATCCGACCCGTCGCCTGCGCAAATCGCCGAGACCGTCATTGGCGCGGCCCGCCATGTCCGGCGTTTTGGATTGATCCCCAACATCGCGATGTGCGCCCATTCGCAATTTGGCAATCTTCAAAGCGATACCGGCGATCGCCTGCGTGCTGCCATTGCCCTGTTGGACGCCATGCAACTGGATTTCACCTATGAAGGTGAAATGAATATTGATTCAGCTCTGGATCCTGAACTGCGTGCCCGCATTTTCCCCGGCAACAAAATGCAAGGTGCCGCGAATGTGCTGATCTTTGCCAATGCCGATGCCGCATCAGGCGTGCGCAATATTTTAAAATCCAAAGCCGACGGCCTAGAGGTCGGACCGATTTTGATGGGGCTCGGTAACAAAGCCCATATCGTGACGCCCTCGATCACGGCGCGCGGATTATTAAATATGGCAGCCATTGCCGGAACCCCTGTCACTCACTATGGATAGCGCGCTGTGTATGGCCACCGTCTGACCATAGCTACCGGCACCTCTGGCGCCAGTTGTCATGGCATTGAATAGCGGTAGCGGTGTTGCAACCCCTGCCGCAGGCACACGCAACCAACGTCAGACGCCGCGGCCCCGCAAGCCGCGCGTCTAAAATCTCCTTGCGCATAGAGGTAAACAGCGTCACCCTACCGCGCATTGAAATTTTGCGAAAAGAAAGAGACGTCCATGGGCTATTCGGAAATTTACAACAGTTGGCAACAAGACCCTGAAGCGTTTTGGATGCATGCGGCGACCGCCATAGACTGGTACAAAAAGCCAA
>Ga0209092_10000797_pt1 | contig 31696 bp, 21 predicted proteins | sample FraStrMetagenome_FD_187446 | JGI IMG/M metagenome (GOLD analysis project Ga0209092, IMG submission 187446) | Marine eukaryotic phytoplankton communities from Arctic Ocean - Fram Strait ARC3M Metagenome (SPAdes) (version 2) | ecosystem: Environmental > Aquatic > Marine > Oceanic | place: Fram...
AATGCTGATAACGAAAATGAAAATGAAAACGATGAATTAAATGATTCCAATACAACTCCCGAAATAAGCACGAGTGGAACATTAAGCTCCATCGAAACTCCTCCTATGACTATGTCACCCTCTGTCAAAACAATGATTGATAGTACCAATAAAATGTTTGGGTCTTCTTCTTTGGAACGGCAAAAAAATGGTTCCTTGTCGGAATTGTCTGGAAATGATGGACTGGAAGAAGAAGAACAAAATTTGGAATCTTTGTCAAAGCAATTAGCTATGGAGGTGGAAGCGGAGGTTTTACCCGAAGAAGGCGAGGATGAAGATGAAGAATTGGAAGTGGATGTTGAAGTGGAGGAGCCGATGGTAGAGGGCGAAGATAATCTTTCTGAGAATGATGACCCTATTCTAAATGATGAAGAAAAAAATAATGACACCATCGATGATAACATAAATAGTACAGATGATAGTAGTGACGAAGAAGAGAATAATGGATGGACAAATGTGGATGTGGATATGGAAAAAGATGAAGGAGCCGAGAGCACCAAGATTTTAGAATCGATTGATTCTTTGAATGACAATATTATTGATAATGAGGCTTCTTTGCCATTGTCGTCCCATAACGATACGGACGTGGATGCCGATGCCGATGTTGACAGGAATCATGAGGAAGATCTTGATGTCGATATTGATGAATCATCACCCCACTCGTCCGAAGTTATGGTGGATCCCCCCTCTATTGGGAATGAAATTTTAGATGAGGAGGAAGACCATGAATATAACAATCCACTGGAAGAATCAAAGGATATCAATACGAACGAGTATATATCTTCTCCCGTTGCTGAGATAACAAATGCTACGGAAAAAGAAACAGCATTTACTCCCTCTACTGAAACAACTCCTAGTGAGATTAGCGTTACTCATTCACATATGGAACAAATGGAAGAAGATGAAAAAGAGAATGCCATTTCAGAGGACCCTATTGAGGAAACTGCTGTCAAAGAAAATCCTCCACCACCACCACCACAAAAACCCCCATCCAATGAAATTCCTCAAGATGCTCTTGAAAAGTTTATGGAACAATTACAACGTCTTGATGAAAATCATCAACATGAAATAAAAGAACTCCAAAAGAAACATGAGCTTCAATTACAAGAAGCCTTAGCTAGAGGAGATCATGCGGGTGACGCTGTAGAGCAACTGGAACAATATGCTTTGCAAATGAAAGAATTGAAAACCATTTTGTTAGAAAAAGAAAAGGAACGACAAACCTCGGAAGATTTGATTTTTGATCTTCGAAGAAAAGTGGAAGCTGCAGGATTCAAATATGAAGAACTGTAAGTTATTGATTCTATTTTGTTGTTGTTTGAAAACCTGTGTTTCTTTATCCTCACGGTATGTGGTTATTAGCCAAAAACAAGTAGGGACTCAAGTACAATCGTCTGAAAAACAAACAGTTCAATTAAGCAATGAAATTCGATCGTTACAGAATGAAATCAAGGAAAAAGAAGCCTCCAACCAAGAATTGCAGGTAAGAATGTTGCATAGTTAGGATAATGTGATATATTGAATTATTTATAACTTAATGTACCCATCTTTGTTTTACTTTTTATTTAGAGCGAACTTTCAAATGCCAAAGCTGCTACAGCAGCATCTGCGGATCAATATGTTGCACTCAAAACTAGGGTCAAATCCGTGGCTACTGAACTAAAAGAGCGTCGAGGAGAATGTCGTAAATTTTATGAGAAGGTTTCCAATCTAGAAGCACAAACTTCTCATCTAACTGCAGAAAACACCAAATTGACTGCGCAACTCACAGAAGTACAGGGAATGTACGAGGAAAAGGACAGCTCTGTGAAGGATTTAAGACTTGAAGTTGTAAAGCTTACGTCTGATTTGAAAAATGCCAAAACAAAGAAACAGAAAAATGATCAAAAGGGAGACAATGCATTGAAGTCCTACAAAGTAAAAGCTCAAAATGCTTTAGCTGCTGCGAATGCTCGTGCAGCAACTGCCATCCAGGCAAAGGAGGAAATGATGATTGAGTGGCAAGGAACAAAACAGGCAACATTGGATGCTGAGAAAAAGGCTAGAATGGCACAGACGGAGAAAGGAGAAGCTGAGAAAAAGGCAAAAGAGGCCATTTCAGATATGGAAAAAGAAGTTGAAGAATGCTACGTGAAGATGTCGGAAATGGAAAAAAGAGTAGAAGAAGCAGAAGAAAAGGCCTCTGAGTTAGAAAAGGAAATACAAGTGTCAACGACAGAACAACACAAAATTTTTGATGAAATGGAAAAAATGGAAATAGATATGGAGAAAGAAAAACAGTCGAACTCTGAACTTCATACAAAATATGTGGAAGAGAAGCAAACAGCTGAACAATTGATGAAAGAAGTTTTGGAACTAAGAGAGGTTCAAAAACGAACATCTACTGAAGCATTTATGGCGAAAAAGAAAGAGCAAGACGATATGCAAACAAGTGAACAGTCTGAGAGGCCAAGCGCAGTAAGACCATCAACTCGAACTACCACAAATCCTAGTTCACGAAAAAATGAAGCCGAAGGTACAATCACTATGCTACACGAGGAACTTATAGAAGCCAATGAAACGATATCAGAACTGAAAGAAGCTCTGCGAATGGTTTCTCTGGAAAAAACATTGGATGCCACCACTTCGAACTTTGAGAATGAAATGTCCGACAGTCCAATGCAAAATAATGCAGCTTACGCATTTGGTCCAGACATGGATAATTTTAATAGCTCAATGAAGCCAGGCAACTCCAATTCAGAGACGCCCTTATTCTACGCTCTGGAAAAGCAAGCTGAGCTCAACATTGCAAGAGACGAAATTAATCGTCTTGCGAATGTTCTTGGTGACGCGGAAGCGGCTAAGATGGAAGCACTAGAACAACGTGAAGAATGGAAGAAACGTATGGAAATGGCAGAGGCAAAAGTGCAAAGACAAGAAAAGTTCGCTGAAACTGCGCAGGAAAAGAACACGGGTATGTCCATTCTAGTAGATCCCACCAATAAGGGTGAAAACGTGAATTTGGAGTACTTGAAAAACGTCATTCTTCAGTATTTGAATGCAACTACTGTAGCCCAACGTAAATCACTCATTCCTGTAGTTGGTGCAGTCCTATGTCTGACATCGGATGAACAAAAGGAAGCAGTGAAAGCTCTAGAATATTCGAGTGGATTACAAAGTGTGGGAACGAGTCTTATTGAGGGATTAGAAACATCATTATTTGGATTATCGGGAACAAGTGGAGGAAGAAATACTTCGCGGCGGGAAAATGCAAGACCGGAACGCCCACGTCGTGAAAGGAGGCGCTGATATCCATTCAGATAGTTTAAGATAAATTAACAATAACACTTTTATTATATGATCGAAATTTCTATGCATTCCATACAATAGATTTTTAAAGATGTTGAAAATTCTGATTCAAAATTATACATTTACTGAGTTAAAAAGCTCGGTTTCGTCAAAATATTTAGGAGATCTTTTACAAAGGTGTTCAAATAATAATCATAGAAGAATAAGAGATAGAAATCCCATTGATATATATATAATGACCCAAGAACTTCATTTTTGTTATACAAATGATAAAACTGTTCGGAAAGTATCCAAATCAAGCGTTAAAAAAAACTGTCCCAGTGCTCTGATGAATTTTCTAGTGCTATGTATTTCGTTACCATCTTTGGAATGAAAGATTGGAGCTTTCATTTGTGCTCGACCTTCTTCAAGAAGCCTCCGAAGTAAAAGAAAATCCTTTACAAAATACCAATTGGGAATAAGATGCTTTCTACTTATGGTAACTATAGGATTGCCTTTTTGCCTTGATCGCGACCCCCCTACAACGATTATTTGTGAGTCTTGCATAGTCACGCATCCATGTCCATACCGAAGTGATGGCAGCGACACTCTACTTTGTATCCATTCTCTACCAAAGGTATCAAAGACAAAGCAATACGAGGTTTCCCTTTCATCGGAATACAAACCACCTGTCACTACAATCCATCTTCCTAATGTTGTTGCAGCAGGATAATACACAGCTATTGGAAGATCTGGAGCAGAACACCAAGTACGAGTTGGAATGTCAAACACTTCAACTGACGATAAATCCAGAGCATTTCGATCATCAGCTCCACCAATGATATATATTTTTTGTCCTACAATAGCAGTAGCATGTCCATAACGGGGGGTTGTCATTTGTGGTAATGTCTTCCATGTATTCGAGTCTGGCTCATATAGATTGAACGTCCTATTGTTGAGAACTCCACCTGGCCAAAACAAGTGCCTCCCATCTGATATAAGAGCGTGTCCGTGTCCAAAATCAAAATCTACAGCTGTTAATTTTTCCCATTTACTGCAGCAGCTTAGATTTATTCTATACATAGTATCATTCCTACCCACCATGTAAAAGTATCCATTGACGTTAGCACCGGTACATCCATCATATTCCGCAGGTAAGTCTGGCAAAGATTTGAAGGTGCCAGTTTGAAGGTCTAGAAGAACTACCGAATTCAACTTTTCTCCTCGGACATCCCACCCTCCAGCAATAATAGCATGTTCACGTTTATATGGACCTATTGCGAACTTGGACCTTTTGAAAAGATCGTTATTGCTCACAATTTCCCAGGGATGATCCATCACCATAATTTATATCAATTTCTGTTTTACGAATTTTGGATTTCTTCTGTCAAAGAATTATTTTTAGCCTAAAAAACATGGAAAATAATGAATGTCATTCATGTCAACATACTGAGAGTACAGTAGAGTCGTTTCTCAAAGAATCTTCTCATTTTATGTGGCATTCCTTTACGTCACTTTTCATATTATAGTCTAATAAATAAAGATACTTATTCGCATCCAACGCAATACGAATTCTATTTAGGAAAGGACCTACACATATTTCTTAGTCTTACGTGACATTCTTTAAGTAAAAAATAACATTTCGTCGTACACACTATATGCCCTTCAGTGATGTCATCTATCGTAATTGATATTTTTGAATGGAAAACAAATTTGAAGCTTAAAGCGTAGAGAAAATCTTCTCATTATCTGGATGTTCACTTTGCGATATGCTAATTTGGATGAAAAAGTATGATATGTTTTGTCAAGCCTAATGCGCTCAGTTGCATCAACCTTACAAACGGATTCTCCACATATCGAATTACTTCCAGTACTTTCTATGATTCTCATTCATAAATAAAAATAAAAATGACCAAATATTATAATGTTTTCAGGCTTTATACAATGCCTGGATCCGTTTAGTGGTTACAATCTGCTTGAGAAATGAAAGTGTATGCCAAACCATGCAAAGAATTTTACATTGTGAATAGAATTGTTGTGCTTCTGTATAACGATTTGAGTAGAGTTATATTGGGCCCTTTGGTTTCATAGAAGGGGTATTTATTCTTTAGTGAAAATTTATTAATAGGATGAATTTTCCTTTTTTTTGAAAATAAAATAAATAATTTGATTTTGAGTTTTATAGCGTTTCTCATTTTATCATATTTTTTATCAGATGGGGTCCAGTTTGATGCTTGTTTGCATGGTTCTATACTCAAAACCATAGAATTATTTCCTTGTTTAAAGTTCCAATAGAAATAAAATCATTAGCGCATACCACCTCTATTAATTATACTGAAGAACTCCGCCCTCGTTTTCGAATTAGATTCAAAGCAACCTCTAACACAGCTCGTTACAGTACTTGAGCCTGATTTTTGTACACCTCTCATAACCATACAGAAATGACTACTCTCAATTACAACTGCAACTCCCAATGGTGATACAGCTTCTACAACTGCATCTGCAATTTGTTTTGTAAGACGTTCTTGGACTTGTAGCCGTCTAGCATATACCTCTGCGATGCGGGCAATTTTTGATAGACCAATTATTTTACCATTCGGAATGTACCCAACATGTACTTTTCTATATAAATTAGAAAAATAATAATACAAAAATTAATACACATTCCATATGCATGCGATTGTTACGAACTGCTTTTCAATGCACTTACCCTGAAAATGGTAGCATATGATGCTCACATAATGAATGAATGTCAATGTCTCTCACCAAGACCATTTCATTATGATCTTCTTCGAATACTGCTGCATTAGTAACTTCTGATATTTTTTGGTCGTATCCTTTCGTTAGAAAGAGCAAAGCCTTAGCCCATCGGTGAGGGGTGCGAAGCAGACCTTCACGGGAAGGGTCTTCTCCAATGCATGTCAAAATAGTTTTACAGGCAGAAGTCATTTTTTCAAGCTTCTCTGCTTCACTTAGTATCTCATTATTATCTTCTTTATCTTTTTTCTCCGGCTCCTTGCGAATTACAGGACATATAAAGGTATCTTTATGATATGCGGAAATAGATGAAGATGATGTTGATGAGGAATTTGAATCAACTGACACGACTTCACCATTATGTTCTCCATAAACATTCTTGCCATTCTGCACTCCAGTTTCTTCGCTCTGATGCACTTTCTTCTTTTTTACACTGCTCTTCTCTCTGTGTTCTTTATCGATTTTACCACCCGCGATACGCTTCTTTTTCCGAAGGCGTTTTCTGGCGCTCTTTGAAAGGCCTTGGGGTGTATTGTCTTGAAGTTGATTCGTTTTCTGAGTGTCGTCTTTCATTTTTGTTTGTTTTTTGGTCTATATTGTTCTTTCTCTCTTCAATGTTTGCGCAATTGAAGAAGGCGTAATTAATTGGCTTTCGTGCTTCATGACGAAAGGAATCTACAGTATAAGTACGTACCCTCCAGTTAACTACAATTTGCAATAGCCCATTCTCTGTAAAAATTCATTGCAAATTACTCGGAGCGTAATGGTCATACGTTGAGGTTTGTACTCTTTTGCACGTGATTCATTCGATTTTGGGGCTTGTTATGTTTGTTTGTGTCTGTTCTGGTTTACGGTGTTTCCTCCGGCAGTAGACTGTGCTAGGGCCCAGAGTTTCACCTAGGGGCTTGTTATGTATTTGAAAAAATTCAACTCTTACCCTACGTAGGAATGAGTTTTCTCAGCAAAGAAGGGACAATTCAGCATTCACTTCTCAAATTTAGTGACGTTTTCTTAGGCTCATTAGTGTATAGTGCTGTAGCTACCATGCCGAAGCCGTAACACAGGCATTTAGAAAATAAACCGAGAGGACCCGTTCGAAAATGGTCCAAAAGGGAATCTCGAGACGTTAGTATCAAAATTATTCTCACACTATTGAAGCAAAAATTTGTACCTTTATATTAATACTTAACCATAATTACCTCAACTATAGGTTATGCAAGCCAACTGAATGAAGAAGATCATGTCTGTGACAATTACACCGTCGTTTCCAAATTCTCCCTTGCCGTTTACCACAGCTTCCTGTAATCATCAGCACAATCGTTGAAAACGTTCAGCACTCAAACGTCGACAACAAGGAAAAGTTCACAGCAAAATTATAATTATCACCATCCTGCATCTGCTTCAAAAACTGTTATTTCTCTTTTAGCGATGACATTTAGCGATGACATTTAGCGATGACATTTAGGATGACATTTAGCGATGACATTTAGCGATAACATTTAGCGATAACAAGTTTTTCACAGCACGAAAAAATATCAACAATGGGGAAGGAAACCCATCACCTCGTCAATCACGTCGGAACATGGGATTACCACCAATTGAGTATGCCAGTGTATTTTTCAATGGCCCACCATCCATCCAAGATACCAACACCTTTTCTTACTATGATACCACAACAAATACATCAGCCCCAAGCCCTCGTAATAACAGACCACCCACCAACATCAGTATGCCCCAAGTCTCACTTGCTTCATTGTCACAATACTCCAGCAGAGGCATTGAGCATCCGGATGCACAATCGTTCCCATATGATCATACAAATCATAATCCACAACCAATTCAACAAACATTTCCAGCTCCTAATACACAAAAATCTCGTCCACCAATCCCACATCAAAATGAGGGTTCTATATCCATGATTACCATTCCATGTTTCCATATTAAACCTACACCGGTACAATCTTACTATGCGCACGATGAAAATATGTCGCCAGTATCATCTTGAGCCCCTCCATCCAAAATTGTGTCATCGTCATCATCCACCATGCAACAACAATCACTAAGCTTTCTCCAAAAACATATCAATGAAATGCAGAGGGCCAAAAGCCAATAATAATAATTAATATATCTTATTTTAAGTGTAGTTCAATGAACCATACAAGTAGAGGGTCCAAAGAAACACTAGCCCTTCTTAAGCTGAGGACTTGCGCATTTTATGATTGAATTAATTGGTCAAATGGTGGAATGAAAATTAATTGGTCAAATGACCCCCCACCGGGAATCGAACCAGTGACCACTGGCATGGTTAGTGCACCACCTAACCACTAAGGCAATTACGCCCTAGAGGGCCAAAAGCCAAGCAGATGCAAAACATTGAGCATTTGTTTCTATGGCCCAGCAACAGATTACCACCATGTTTGAAACTATTACCAAACTTCAACTCCAAAACCAACATCTGAAATCACAAAACATTCCGCCAAAACCAACTCCTGTCCTTACCAATCCAACCACTCTGACTACACCACAACCTGGCCAACCTTCTGCAATGGAAGAAAATTTCACCTGGAAAGGATGAATCCAAATCCAAATCTAAAGATGGAAAGACCTATCATTGGTGTGAAGACCATATGGCTTGGACACAAGCTTCGTATTGAGAGAAAGAATCAACCTTCTTTTAGCACCTCTCAATAGGTTTCGAAGGCATTGTAGGTTATTCTTGAAGAATGGCTACTAGGCTTCCACTCCTTTCCTTCTTTTGTGGCAACTCTCGTACCTCTCGTGATATCAAATCTTATCGCAGCACTAATACGTTTGATGATCAATGGCGCAGTTATTCTATTGTATTATCTTGGTGCTAATGCTAATTAATTTTACAACTAAATTGAGAGAGAAAGTAAATTTCAAAATGAAACAAACAAAGGTCATCAAGAGTAGCTATGAAAATCAATTGTACATCTCTAGATGCAAACTTTTTAGCACATCAACAATTCTATCATCCTAAAGTTAGATGCAGGTATCACAAACGAAATGATTTTAGTAATGATTTCAAATATGCAAACATGAAGCGCATGCAAAGCAAAGCTGGAGATCCTTATAAAAAAATACAGTTTGATACTAATTCTTTCAAGATTGGGATTGATAATCATTCATCAAAATGTATTTCTAACAATCTGAAATATTTTGTGGGTCTAATCAAAGAATGTGATGGATCCCTCACTGGAATTACTGGAAAGTTAAAGATAGTGGATACAGGAAAGGCGAGATAGAAGATAGAAGATGATGATGACAAAATACATTTGATTACCACCAAAGATGCATTATATGTTCCCAATACAGACATGAGCTTACTTTCAACCCAGCATTGGGTTCAATCAGCTCAAGACCACTATCCTAAATCAAATGGAACGTGGTGCGCGACCTATCATGACAAAGTCACTTTGTTCTGGAATCAAGGAACTCATCTTGGAACAGTGACTCTACATAAAGGCACAAACGTTACTATTTTTCGATCTGCAACTGGCTTTTCCAAATTTGATATTTTTATGAGGAGGAGAACATCAGATAGGCCTCCTCATCGTTTGGTTTGTAAGCCAGCGGAAACAAATGTTAGTGATGAAGAAATAAACCACATTGAAAATATGAGGCACATCAATTTCAATAATATTTCCATACCTGGAGGTGACACTAATCTTTATGCACAATCAGATCAAAACGATTTACTTTGTTGGCACTACCGTCTCAATCATATTTCTTTCAAGATATTAAAATTGATGGCTATTTTAGAAATAATTCCAAAGAAGTTAGAAAAGATTAAGAGTCCAAAATGTGCATGGTGTACTTACCAAACGCCCATGGACGACAAAGAAACCTTCAAGCCAAAGAAAGATTCACTGTACTACCATGTCTGGAGCCTGTGTATCCGTAGATCAAATGGAGTCAACTACTCCAGGTTTTATTGGAAATCTAAAATGAAGATTAACAAGACAAAGATATACTTGTGCAACAATTTGTGTCGATCATGTAAGCAGGTAAATCTTTTTATATCTTCAAACTGCTCTTACCTCAGAAGCGACATTTAAAGATTGTTTTGTCCCAGTCGTGAGCCTAATGGAAGTGCGACTGATGACAGCATTAGCTGTGAAACATAAATGCACATTACAAAGCGGTGATTTTAAAGAAGCATTTGTGCAATCCACCTTACTTTCCTCCGACACATATGCACTCAAACTTCCGCCGGGATATCTGCTAACACACAAGAACGCCTACTGGCTATTGAAAAGAGAAAAAATGATATTAAATAAAATATGATTATCTTCATGCCCAAACTCACCTTGTATCTTCTCTAGTACACTCATCAAGAACAAAGCACCCATATATCTAGGGCTAGTATATGTCGATGGTTTACTAAACAAAAATCAGCAGTTTGCTGTTCAGGCTCAATACCGATTACTTGTAGGGTCACTCCTTTGGGTATCCCAAGGACCTGATTTATCAACAATCACAAATATGCTTGATTCCCAATTAGAAGAAAAACTCACCAGTTTTCTTCATTTTCCCATAGGATCTGCCAAATTGAGAGGTATATTGAACGCAAACTCCCCCCCCCCCCCATCACAGTACGTTACAGCTGTGAAGATAAAATCTATGCGACAGACGAATGTGTCAAGGACATACTTCTTCTGCGAAAGATAAGCAATGATTTGAACATGGCGGGCGACATCTCACACAATAAAATCTCAATTCATAATGATAATATGGTGTGCGTTTTGTGGTCCAAAAACACCACAACAAATGGACCCCGGCACCTCCAAATCCGAGAAAATGCAATAAGAGAAAATCAAAACATCATTAAAATTCAACACATTGCAGACAAAGTCACTCCAGCAGATATGTTTAGCAAAGAAGACAAAGACTCCCAACATTTCATTAACCTTCGAGACACGATCATTACATCGTCATTTAAATCAATTCGACACCCGAATCACCCAGAAACAGAGACTGGAAACAAATTTCGAAATGTAGTGAACACATCAAATACCCCACAGCAAATTCAGCAATAATCACCGCAAGTAATTCTGTTCAAACATGTGATATCAAAGCAATCAACCCAAATACAACCAGTTTATGTCAATCCAATCCTGAATCAAAAATACCACCCGTGATGACATCATTGCATCAAACATGTATGACACTACACAATCGCAAACAGACAATCGCTCCTAACATGGGTGAGGATAAATACGCAGAGCGGACACCACAATCCAAGCAAACAAAACACGTTAGGTTTGACTTATCTCGAAATAAAATTCATCCCATCGAAAAGAGAAACAATGTGCTTACCTTCACGGATATCATTAAGCTCCATTCATTCGAATACAAGATTCATTCACGTCGTCGTAACAACTGTTAGTTTTAAGTTTTTCAGCAATTATTTGTTCACCAATAATAATGGACGAAAGGGGATATTGTACGTACGTATATATCCTTCCATCTAATTACTACTTAACCATAATTACCTCAACTACATCCTTCAAAAAGCAAACTGTTGTTGCTGTATCTACTACTCTAGAGATGTTTTCATATTCATTTAATAGAGATAAAAATCAACTCCCAATGAAGAAGGACTTACAATCATCTTTATGTTTCAACTTGTAGATCTTTCCCCAATGATCCTTCTATACCAGGTATTGTATCACCTGCAATGTGCTCAATACATTCTTTTTGAACCCTGGATATGTGAAAGTATTCATCTGTGTTCATGATGAGAATGCTGACACCAAAGTCAACGTGGAATTCTTGATTTTTTCATTGTTTATTGTCTGCTTCGGATGAAACTGGTGAGGCATTGAGTATACCTGTATGAAACAATTTGGGTTGTTCATCATGAGTTATCGGCACTGCAGTGCTTGGCGTAGTGATTTCGACCATGTTTGCTGATGGGTATGTATTTTCTGCTAGTTGAGCAGCCGGTGTGTGATCAACATGGTCAATTAGGTCAGTGACAAAAAATTCGTCGGTTATATCATTTATTTTAATATCATCCAATTCTTGTTCTAACATATTTGGATCATAATCTTGCTGAGTGTGAGCTAGATCTGCGATGATTTGGAGGAATGATATGGTGAAGATGGTCGAGGGAGCGGATGTGTTTTCGGAACTTTGGATTTATCATCATTCAATTCATTGTACCTGGTGATTCTCTTTGCTTCTGAAGATGGAAGAAATGCAAGACCTCTGCGGAAGCAAGCTTTGCAGACTATCATTGGCCTGTTACCGTACAATGTTGATGGGATTATCATGGATGTCGTATGGTCTGTAGGCAAGTTGAGTGTTATTGGGGATTTGCTGTCTACAAGGTATTCATAGATGTCCGTGAAGGAGTCAGGGAATGCTTTGTTGTCTCCATGTACACGGAGATGACGACGAAATCTGCGATTGAAGTCAGCGAGAAAAGTGACTATAGACGGTATGTCATTTAGGTTGTTATGAAGGTACGTGTGAAGAAAGATTGTTGCATTCATGGTGACATTTGGAAATTCTAACATTTGTTGAATTTCTACTGCACGGAGGTGATATTCCATCAAGGTTTCACCTTCTTTCATAGATAACTTCGCAAGTTCTTTGTTGAGTTGAACTGGGGTTCCTCCAAATTGAGGTAAGTTTTTGTGAAGGATGTATGTAAGGTATACAAATCCATCAGTTGAAGATTTGATTTCGTTCCACGCCTGATTAACTTTGATTGATTTTGATGATAAAGTCGTAGAGGCTGTTGGATATTGCCTTATATCCATTGAAGATGGATGTAAAGAATGCATGAGAATCTGACTGTGGAACAAGTTCTTTGTAGAAGTCAGGGACTATTCGTTTTGCAGCCAATGCTGGTAGGAGAGATACCGTACCACATGTAATATCAAATGCTTGTGCGATGCGAGAGTAAGTGGTAACAATAGTCTTGACATCATCATTTTGAAATGTGATTGCATATAGTTCTTTTGACAACGTTTTAACATTGGCAGTTTTAGACGCAAGCTGGTATGCCATAGTTTGGGGAACTTGAATGTTGGGGATGAAAGTGACTGTTGGTTTGGAGGCGGTGGTACTAAGAGGATAACGAATAGACAATGCTTCATAGCGTTTGTTCATATTCTTCATCTCTTCTTGAGCTTCCACTTCCATTAACACTTCTTGACGGAGATTTGATGTTGGTTGTTCTATATTGGTACACTTGTTTGCAACATTTTTCATTTCTTGTTCAATATCATTGATTTTGGAATGAATGTGATCGTCGTCAATTTTTACAGAAGGGTTTTGTTGCACTTTGATTACTAGGCGATTGTCAAAACTATCCAATTTGCTGGTAAGGAGCAGTTCTAGTTGGTGATTTTTGGAGTCAATCTGCTCTTGGAGCTGCTTGATAATCTCTATTACAGAGTTTGTACCATTTGAATCTGGAGTAGGTGATTTTTTGTGTGTGCTTGGAACATTTGTTGGCTTTTCAGCTTGTTTTTGAAGTAAAGGGCTAGTGTGTATATGGGACCTCTACTTGTATGTCCTACGTACTTACACTTAAAATAAATTATATTTGCAATTGCAATTTTCAGCTTGTTTTTGGGGTGGTTCTAACAAGGTAAGAACACGTTGATTTGCATCTGGTTCGGAATGGGGTACGATTATGGAGCTTGGGCGGCATGTTGTTGAGGTAGCGTTATGGAGGCGAATAACCTGATAGAGTTAATACTATAATTGACTCGAGCACTGAGGACGAAGTAAGTCTGAAGAACAAACTGGAAGGACAAGTCTAAACTTGATTGTAAAATAATAGTGATCAATAATTTTTTAGTTTTTAAGTTTCGTTGTGCATACAGTAAGTAGATGCAAGTATGATCATCATAATCTCATCTAAACATGATGATGTCATACTATCAGCGTATATTCATATTGCGTGACAAATCTACACATTTTATTTACGGCGCTACAGTATGTATACCTCTACAATCAATCGTATTCGTTTGAACACAAAACGGAGAAGATGGATTGTATCATAGAGCATAAATCCTTGAAAAAGCTTTAAAATTCATTTTATTAAATGAAATTTGTGAAATTTCCATCATCTCATCCATAGAAAAAAAATGGAAAGGATAAAAACAATTGAACTTAAGGGATTTCTTATTCATTGCTTGTTGATGTGAGATGTTTCCTTACAAAGTGATAATCGCATTTTAATCTACAACCAAGGATATCTTTTTATTGCGGCATGAATCCTGCCCATCTTGATGGAGCCAATACTTTAACCTATTCATTTGAAACAATTGCATTTTCATCTTCTTGCACTTCCTAAAACTTTGACGTTGGTTCGATCAAGACATGAAAAATTTAGCCTTTTGAGAGTCTCTGTTTTTATTCACGCATGTATATTGGAATCTACGTAATCAAAGAATGTATCTGCCATGTCGTTTTATGCTAAAGCAATGACCCACATTTAGCGGAAAATACAATTAAGAGAAGACATGACCTAAATTGATATTTTCCTTTATATGCCGAAAGACGTAACGTCTATATATAAAAGAACCGAAATTTACTTAGATGATTCGTTTCAAAGATCACTAATAAAGTATTTTACTCAAACATAGTATGTTAGTCTCTTAGAGACCAGTACATTAAATATAGATGATTGTGTACAAATTTACTGACTTAGATACGGAAGCATGAATACTCTATCAGTCTTTCATGGTTTAATTCCATTCCTATTATAGAAACAAGAATAACCCTATTTGTGTCGAAGGTGAGAAGTGCCGCAGCGAATGTTGCACATTGAGTAATTTGGACCTGGACCTATCCCTGTTTGTGTTGTTTCTTCAAGATGATTGATTTCCTTTTATGCTGTCGAAGGACTTGTGTTGAAACGTATCTTTACGGTGCGTCTCAAACAGTGTTGGGCTCGTCGACACATCTGCCGTTTCATGCGGAGATGAAGAATCTTCTGGCAGTATCTTTCACGTAGAAAATATATTGGAAAAAATCCGTGGGGATGCCGATCCGGAGAACGAAACCTTTTTTTAAAGCTAATCTATCCACTCACCGAACAATCACCCATCATTTTTTCTCCTATTGTGCAGATAATTTTAAAAATAAATCATGAGTGTAGAAATGGAAACTTGCCCTGCCAGTGCACCCTTTTTCGGGTTCATGGGAGTAACCAGCGCCTTAGTGTTTGCTAATATCGGTGCCGCTTACGGGACAGCGAAATCAGGTGTTGGTATTTCATCAATGGGAGTAATGAATCCTGGACTTGTAATGAGAAATATTATTCCAGTAGTTATGGCGGGAGTTTTGGGTATCTACGGTTTGATTGTTGCAGTTATTATTCAAGGATCTATTGTGGCACCTCAAAATGGAATGAGTCAATACAGTCTATATACAGGATTTGCCCATCTAGCAGCAGGACTCTGTTGTGGACTTTCCGGACTTGCAGCTGGTATGGCCATTGGTATCGTTGGTGATGCAGGTGTTCGTGCTGTTGGACAACAAGAGAAGCTTTTTGTTGGTATGATTCTTATTCTCATTTTCGCAGAAGCTCTTGGACTTTATGGTGAGTTGTGACTATATTTTTGTTGAATTTGATGTTAAATGTTCCCTGTGCATTAAACAAATTCGTTTTCTTTTTTCAACAGGGCTTATTGTGGCACTCATTCTCTCCCAGAACTCATTCGTTTGTGAAGGAAACTAAATTTTGTCGATCAAATCATATTTTTACGGAATTATACTCATTTTGTTTTAAACTTCTCCTTTCATAAGAGAATGAGAAAGTTTATAATTCTTAATGTTATTTTTTTCATTACACTTTACTTCCATTCTACATTTTTATGCAATTCATAACTGCTTGGCTCAGATTTAGTTTCATCTTTTAACATGCAACTCCGGGGCAAGGACTATTGGCCTGTCACCTAAGTAGCAATATTTACAACAAAATACAGTAATGTAATCAAGCTGCTTTCTTTAAGAACCGTTTCGTGGTCAAAAGAGCCATCATACTGTTGTCTATTTAGGTTTTTACTCCCCTTTTGTGCAATGGGTCAACAAAAATAACATTATCAAAATATCAATCGCTCACCCACACAAGCATATAAGCAACAATAGAGTCAGTTTGACAATGTCATAATATATAAAATGCACCATTTTTGCTCGTGCTATGAACGATCTCCTTTGCTCATTGTGAAGACAACGGTGTCGCTTAGTTGCAAAAAGTTATCATTATTATTCTGGTGTCTAAGTTTTTGCTAGCATCTTTTTCCAAAATCTATCTAGCCGACATCATTCCAAGATGCCTTTTTTGCACATCAATATGCAGCGCCTAAAAGCACTTAATTTGACATAAAAGGGCGACTCTTTCGGAAGTAGATCATGGGAGAACAGTGTGATTCCATCTTTTATGAAGATACATGTAGAGGGACTCATGAGATTGGGTAAACTCATGATAGTAACGAAGTGGATTGTTGTGTTTTGAAAATGTTGATGCACGGAATATTTGGTTGTGAATTCTTCATATCACATTTTATCCATATCGAAGAATAGAATCATAGTTGAATAATAGCAATGCAGTAAATGAAAATTGAAAAGGTGGACTAAGATGATAATAACTTCAACATGAGCACTTTTGATATAGATTAGATAGTTAAAATAATCTATTTCCCCCAATTGCATATTCACTCAAAAAATCTCTGGCCGAAATTAGGGACCCAAACTCCAAAAAGAATAGAAAAAGGAAGAACTGATTATAAGTTTATTATCTTCATCAAAGAATAGTTGGATTGCACCAGTAAAGACTAGTATATGTATTCCTGATCAACAAATAAAACCAGCTAGCATCCACCAAGTCTAATTCTACCTTTCTGCTTACGACGATTTAAAACCCTTCGTCCTCCAACACTTTTATGTCGTTTTAAAAATCCAGTTTTCCTCCTCTTACGGATAGTTGATGGTTGAAAGGTCCGTTTGATAAGCCACGTTGCAGTATTTTCCATCAATTCCGAAAATATAGAGGATAGACGATATCCAATGGAATGAGAATATTGAAAAGATGGAAATAAGCATCGTTGGAATCCATCCAGGAAATTTAGTTTTGGTATCTGTAGCTTTAGTACCATTTCATTACTTGGTCCTCGTAATAACTTATTCTTGTAGTAGAAATTACTACTTTGAAAATAATTCGGTGCCATCTTATTCGAGACTTGTTGCAGGAAACATTTACTCGAAAAGAATCTCAAAGAGTTTACTGATTGGAAAGAGAGCATTATGGATTTGGGTCAACTAAATGGTGATTGGTTTGTTGTCAGACACAATAGAACGATGGGTACACAAAAATTGATGAGCCATAGAGGGGCTTTTAGCTCGATTGTTTAAATAATGCATTGAGTACGTAGATATGATACTAGCGAAAATATACTTATGGAGAAGGAGCGTAGAATAATTAGTACCATCAACACAATGCCAACATTAAAAGTTAACAAATTAGATCTCACAACAAAAAATGACAGAAAATTGCATTTTAAAAATTTCCAATCATAAATAGCTTTTTGCTTCCTTCACAGTCTCCAAACAAAGATATTCTTCTCCAATCGTAAACAGGCGAGACAGCACCAATATATCCCATGAGTGACCAGAGACAATCCAACAAGTTCTGATACCCACAGAAATGAACTAGTCCTAAACACCGCAACCCAGCATCTATTCCAGAAACCAATCATCTCGACTTTCATGAGAAAATGTATTCTCCCGAAGCAATTCTTCCTGTAGCTCTTATTTTAATCATAGCATGCTTTCATTCGTTCATCGTGCATGCGTATTATCGTTTTCCATGTACAAGAAGAGTTCAATCACAAATTCAGCAACCTAATTGCTACATCCCATCCATGGACACAACAATATACTTATCACAAGCATCATTCCTAATGAGTCATAATGCAGCGACTGGCTATTTACCAACATTGTCACCCAAAAAGCCGATTACTCAAGCACTTGCCACATACGCTAAAAATCAAGTAGGATCTGTGTACCAACAATTAAATCATGGTGCAAGGGCATTGGATTTACGCCCGAAGTTGTTAATGAATGGGACAATTATATTTCATCATGGAAATTTTGTCGAGATTCCAATATCGTATGAGAGATTATTGCAAGATGTAGTTCGTTGGTGTACTGAAAATCCGGAGGAACTTGTACTATTACTCCCATCTAATTTACAATATGAATATTCCGCCTACAATGATGATGGATCAGCTTATGTTTCGGCAATGCAATCTGTGTATGATCAATTTGGAATAACATACAAACACTGTAATGACATTTATGATTATACAGTGGCAGATGCAATGGAAATAGCTTCATTAGATTCAGGGGGGTATGTATTAGCACTCGATCAACAGGATTATTATGGATCCTTTTGTGGTAAATCCAATTGGATTGAAGACTTACTGGTAACGTGCTACAGTTACCCTACATTGGACGATTATGGAGAAGTTCAAAAACAAATCAGTGGCGTTCGCTGTACGGAATCAAAGAAAAATCAGTTACAACCTATACAATCCTTGAAAGAATACGTCCTGGCGAGTGCCAATAATGAAGCTACAGATAATAATCAACAATTAGGCCCCCCATCCGACACATATAACTTCCCATTTAATGAAATTCAAGCCTTGTGGCAAGTTGATAATCAAGTTGTCGCTTCAGGGATGTCACATTTTTCTTCTCTTCTAGAAGACAATAGAAGATCCAAAGTAAATGCTGATGTTGTGAGATGGATTTATGATGGTGAGCTTGATCAGCAAAGTTCGGGGATTTCTCTTTTAGCTGTCGATAATGTAGCACTGCATGGAAATGCTTTATTATCTGTTCTGAGAACTAGATGTAGTCAGACAGATGATGTCATCTGTGGTACGGATTTGGATATGCCAAAGTTATTTTATGTGCCCACGACAAAAATTCTGTATTGGTCTGTTTGTACGGCGCTTTTCGTCTTCACTATTGTTAAAATATGGTTTTTATGGTCAAGACACAAGCAAAAAATTCAAGCCGATATTGAATTAGTTTATAATAGCTACATGTTATCTGCGTGACAAAATCATACATGGTAAAGGTGCAAATAATTCTAAAATCAGAGTGGTTTCAAAGAAGATAGTTTTAACTTAATCTTTTGCTTTTAGTTTTCCAACTTTTTGATTAGCTTGCAACAGCTTCTTTAATCGCCTCCATGACAGCGTTTGATGCAATCGCGTTATCACAATATATTGTGATTATGCCCGTACTTGATTTTTCGATTAATATGCAAATACTCTCATTTGTGTGAGGAAGTGAAGCAACAAATTTAGAAATGGCTTTTGTGTTTGTGTCCACAATTGTCTTTCAATTATATAGAAAAAACGTGAAAATTTAGATAGTGTGTCATAAAAGTATAAATAAGTCACATATACATTGTTGATATAGTGTAGTGTAAGTCGTGACTTACCAAGTTACAATACTTCGCAACTACCTCAGAATCAAAAGTGCTCTTCCAATCGAAAGCCAGGGTAATTTTTTGATGAGGGGCACTCATCTTTCCAAGGATAGCATCAAATTCCGATTCATTGAGCCTCAATGATCCCAACATTTCAGATAAGGGTGGACGAATATCAATAGCAGTAGTCCCTTTATCACTTTTTACATCAAAGCGTGCAGAAAGTGAAGATGGACTACTAGATGGAGAAAATACTAAAATGAGAAAAGTAGAGGAAGATTGGTTCTTGTTCAACGCCGAAATTTCCAGTGGTAAGATTGCTCGACGGAGAGTCGAGCTCGTGCGCTGTATTAGCTTAATACGACGAAGAGACATAAAATCTTTTCGTCTAGAACATCGAAGGGAAATATATTTGTGAGTGGCTGGAGTAAAAATCATCGTTTAGGACAAAATATATTCTACTTACTTGTTTTCAAACTTAAGTTGCAAGAGAAGAACATTTTCATCTATAGTGAGCCCAGCAACATTCAATTCCCTCTTCCGAGTCGACCCTCTTACATATCTAGCATCAAGCGATAATCCACCAGCAAGTTCGGGTCGAATCAAACGGAACCAATGGCCGGAATCTGTATTCATATCTGCGGTAGGCTCGTCTTCTGTATTCACAACCAATGGTGCCATAACAAGTCCAGATAGGTCATCTGTAATCTTATTGATTGTGGTTGATGATCCAGACTTATTTGGAGATATGGGTAGAAGGGATTCCTGTTTTCCTGACATAAATTCAGAAAGGTCATTATTTGATGTCATCACTTTCTTTGATGGAGTTCGGAGCGATGACGGCGATTTGCTAAATCCGTTCAATTCCATTGGTAGCAAGGTGTTGGATGTAGTTAGGGAAGAAGATTGTGTTATTGAATTTTGTTCATCCTCTGAAGAATCAGAAGAATCTTCTGTATCATCATTTGAAGAAGTATCTTCTTCGGAAGACTCGTCAACGATTGACTTTGTCAAGGGTGCAGGGAAGTTCAAATTCCGTTCTTTACCATTGCTATGTTGCATCACATCAATGTCACGGTCTTCACTACTTTCATCTTCATCACTATCATCGTCACTGCTGCTATCGACTGACGAATCTTCATCGCCAGTATCATCATCAGTCTCTTCACTAGATGAATCATACGAAGCATCAGAATCCGATGTGCTTTCATCTTCACTACTCTCATCACTACTCTCATCACTACTGAATTCATTATTCTCGTCATCATAAAAGCTCTGTTCATTTTTTTCAGGTGAATCCTCTTGCGTGGTAGGAGGGTCGCGTAGACTTTTGTCGCTATCAGACTGTGCCCACAGAGGAAGGGCTAAATAAGCTTTTCCAGCTCGATGATGAAGCAAACTACTTAATGTTCCAAATCGGAACTTCTCTTCCTTTATATCTTCCTCGGCTTGATGTAATGGAAGAAGAGTTGATGGAAGTTTCGGAGATAGTAGTGAAGCTTTAGCTTCATTGGGAGTAAGTAATGTGCTATTTGGTTTTGAATTTGTAGCATCGAAATCTCCAATAAAGGTTGGCGCTATAAGCGATAGTAGCGAACTTTCAAATCTCGCGCGGTCACGAATATCAGGATTGACATCCAAACGTCCTTGTGCCAATATATGAGAGCATATCGATGAAATGGAGGTGTCGCCTGTCAGCAGCATTTTACTCGAATAATGCAGAGAATGTAACTTAATCAGCGGCTCAAATTCAGGGAAAGATTTAGCAAGAAGGTGCAATATCTCTCTATTCATGTTCTTTTTTTGCTGTACATCAAGAGGGAAAATATACGCAAGATGAGACGATGTGAACCACTCTCCAAGTAACCATAACGCATTAGCAATAGCTCCAATAGGAAGACAAATAATATTTTTTTCTGAAGCCCCAAACCAGTCATTTTCTTCACCATCGGTGTCCTCCTCCGCTTCTTCATTGATATCTCCAGCAATATATAGTAAAGATCGCGTAACTAAAAACAATAATCTACGAATTGCATTAGTTTTGACATTATTTGGATCTCGTATAGACAAGTCCGCAAATTGTCCCAACAAAAACGTCATCGTAATAACACATTCTCCAATCACTTTTTCATTTCTGCTACATCGAGTCATTGCTGTAAGACCATTTAAACAATTTAAAATAATAGTATCTGATTCCGTCCGTGCAAGTTGTTGATCTTTGTGCACTCGCTGAAACACAGTGCGTGATATTTCTGCTATTCTCCCAATCGCTTTGATGGAAGAACAAACAAATTCTTTATCATCGTGACGCACATATGTTTGAAGTTCGTGCAATATATCATTTATAGACTTTGGTTCTAATGCGAGATGGGTCAGGATTTCAAGCTTAATCATACGTGTGAAAGAGGGATCCATCGCCTGTGAAAATTGAGAAACTATGAGTACATGTAACAAATGAATTAGGAACCACACCAATACTTTAAATACTCACTTTCACAAAAAAATCTGCCAAAAAAGGAGTAAAAGCACTAGGACATTCTCCTACCAATTCTTTTATGCTAGTCAAAACAACATATTGTATCTCCCTTCGATCCCTATGTATTCTAACTAAAGCCTTTCCAAGGGCAGTTCTGATTTTTATACTTGAAACTCCGCAATAGTAATGAAGACTGCAAACTGCAAGAACAACAGCACTGTTACGGCTTTTCAATAGAGGTAAGGATGATCGTAACAAAAGTCTATGGTCAGGGTCTAAACTTTCATCTTCATCATCTCCCACATTTTTATCCCCAATAGTTTGAGTTAGATTATTCATTGGTGAATTCTCCATGACCTGTCGTTCCCGAAGGGCAGCAGCCAAAGTTAGGGGCTGACCACCAAAAGCAGAGGCATAAACTTCTTCTTCACTACTTTCATCTTCCTCGTCACTATAAAATGCTTTACGTACTACTCTCCTTTTAACTTTTGGTGGAATCCCATTTCCTCCAGGAGAATTTGATATTGATTTATTTCTTTTCTCCTTTTCACTTCCCAGATATTCAATTCCTGCCTTGACACCATTTTCTATTCCAAAATCATCGGGGTTCTTCGACCTTTCAATTCTTCTTTCTTTGTCAATTAGCTCACCACTTCCACCTTGTGGCTTTCGAAATGATTTTCGACAATAATATGCAAGACATTCTATGGCTATGACTTGTCCCCATTCATCCATATCGGTAAGTAAATGACACAACTTTCTATATGATCCATGTAGCATTTCATATTCCTCTGGATAAAGTTCCCAGAATGCAATAATTGCACTGGTTAAGACCATTGTAGATCCGTCCTCTGTCAACATATCTTTCAACAAATCTTTCAATAATGTCTGTTCAGTGGACGAGCATTGCGAATGTAACTTAGATAAAGCATTTGCTGCACATTTACGCACATAAGGTGAGGGATCTTTAGAACATTTTTGCACAGCTAGAATCTGTATTTGTAAGATATCTGAAACCCTAATACTGCTCATAACTCTGAGTGCCAACGCACGAATAAGTTGCTCGCTGTCAGCTAAACCTCTTTGAAATGAGTTAATACTGAGAAGAGCCAGTTCTCGGCAAGTATCATCATGGTCTGCGTAATGGACAAGAAACATGTAAACCATTTTTCGAGCTTCAAGACTTTGCGCTCCAACGAGTTTTACAACAGCAGGGAAAAAGTCAGATAAGTCCCGACCTTTAGACATCATTGCTAATAACCATTTCAATCCTTTCACTAAGACGGGCGTGGAAGAGGATGAGGATGGATCTGCAGAAGATAAAGAAGCCTTTATAGTAGATGGATGAATACTTTCTTCAAAGAAATGAGCGTCGCTTCCCAGAGGAAGCGTAATTGAAACACCTTTCGACATAGTCAAAGAGTAATTTCAAGGCCCTCGCATTGTTTTGGGAAAATTTCTTTGGACTTCCTTTGATGTAGAAGGCTGTAGAATTGGTATAGTGAAAATCAAAAAGATCCAAGATTGACGTAAAATGTTTTTTTTAGTTTATTAATTAGAAATCCGGTCACTAATATTGGTCATGACAAAATATTATTTGAATTTCAAGACGTGTTGACGGACTGTGCTGGAATAGTTTTGGATATGACAAAGTTCAAGTTTATCTAAATTGTATATCTCATCCCTATTTGTCACTTGAATGTAAAGTATTTTTGACTTTGAGCTTGCACCTTTGTGACTGTATATGATCTTTTAATATTATTTTCTTAGTTTTCATATGGACTTCATCCATAATCGATTGCAAATTAAATCATAAAAAAGGTATTTCAATTGGAAGAATTCAGCATCTTAAATTTGTAAGCTTTTTCGTAATCAATAGAAAGATAATCCATTGGAATTTGACATATTTAGTTCCGTCATCTTTGAAGTCATTTGTCTATCCGATTAATGAGTGCCCATGCAAAATTGTAGCAATTGTTTTTGAGCAAGTGCAGGTCCGAGTTTGTGCTTTTATATTCTTCACAAAATGTTTTAGCAATATCTATTTGATTTGAGGTATTAGAGATATTTTCAATCTTTGATGAACTGAAAGATTTAACTTTGACGCTAGAAGACAGTAAGAGTTTTTGAGTCAGAGGAGATATGCTCGTTGCTTTGTCAATGGGTTGACTAGTTTGGATAATGTCATCATCCTTACATACTCGATATCGGACTTCACCAGGAACAGAACTAAATGATAAAAGTTGAGAAATAGTGTTTGGATCGGTTGGGTCTCTTGGGAGAAAGTCAAATCTATGAAAAATAGTTTCGCCGTTTGTCTCTTCTTTTAGAATTATTTCAGAATGGAGAGGTAGAATGGGAGGCCCTCCAACCAAAGGAGAGAAGCGGATCCAAACTTCCAAATCATCTGATGGAATTGTCTCATCTACTGATGAAACTTGTAATCGAAAACTGTTGTTTGCAATATCACAGTTAAATAATGAATAGATGGGAATATATTGTCTTTTCGTGAAGACGTTATTTAGAGAACCTTGAAAAGCACATCTTCCAAATAGAGACTGAGACGACGAAAACAAAAAGGCTTGAGAGGTAGGCAGGATAAAAAGCGCAAAAGAAACAACTAGAAGTAGTGAATTTATCATTCTGTCTGAGGAATCCAAGCAGCAGTTTATCCTATAGTTTCGCATTGGGAGCACAAAAAAAATTCTCATTATTCTCAATTCCACCAAAACCATACCGAGTCTACGTACGTTTAAAAGAAGAAAAAATGGCCACAACAAAGCTCATAACAACTGATTAAAATTTTCCTAGTTCAATTTGCATATCCTGATCGTTACTTTTAAAATGCCATGATGCTAAGGATACTGATGGTTTCAATATTTGAAATTGAATGAGGAAAGAAGATGAGGTTACTTCGGGGAAGATGATTTTATTGAACGCAACAAATCAATTTCAGCAGATACAGTATTGTATTGTAAAAAATAAACTGACTAAATTCCAGTTGCAATATTGTAAAATGCATTAAAATGGTATAAAAAGTGATCATATTTTTAATTTCCATACATGAAAGTTACTCTCGCCGCGTGCTTTTGGTAATTAATAAAACAACACTTGGTTTTAGCATATCCTTCACCGACAGTCCAGCTTCAACACTTGCTTTGAAAACATCCATGACAGTCTCTGGAGTAATACGACATGATATCAATTTCAATGCTTCTATCGAGTTCCTAACACGTGCAATATTTTCACGTTCTTCAGGCATGACAGGTGTTTCTAGATGCCTCTTTTTTAATTTTTGATATGTTTCTGCCAATGGTACAACAGATGCACCCCCATCTTCTTCTTTATCCTGATACGCATCTGTCCATGATTTCGGGGTACTCCTTTGAATCCAAATAAATCCATTGGTTCCTAAGATCATATCTACATTAGGCATATCTTCTTCATGATTAATGGAATTTTTTGAGACGATGGAGGATATTGGTAAGGTAACAAAATGTTGTTTTCGTTTGACAATTAATCTGGAGGGAACCACTACCAAGCAGCCATTTTCCAATTTACCATATCGTAAACTTCTGGTATGTAGCATAACTATTCCACCATGATTATCTACGGATTGTACTTCGGCACTTAACAAGTCTCCTTCTACAAAAAGTTGCCTCATCCCCAAAGCATCTTGGGCAGTTCTGATTCGTTGCACTCCTCCAGGTAAATTGACACCGCTTAGTGGTAGAACTGCCTCACGACAAGCAGAACCCAAATAAACTTTCCATCGTGATGGGTGATGCACAGCTGTGATTCGGCCAACTACCAGGTCGCCAACTTGACCTTGATATGGCATAAGTGCGAAGGGACGGATGGTGATAAGTTTGTTAACTCGTTCGATTGTTCCTGATACAGATGCAATAAGTCGTTGGTTTTGTGCATGGTTGCTATCAGCATCAGCATCAGTATTATTGCGATAGCTGTCATCTTCTAAAGTATCACCATGACTAACGTCACGTTCTCCATTTACATTTTCAGTATGTAGAGGATGCCCTCCACCTTCTATATATGTCCCATGACCTCGTAAAAAGCCATCGTTGCCTCCATCATTTGAAGTCGATGAAACAATAACCTGGCCAGGTATGACAAGGTGCTTTGTGTGTTCTTCCTGCATACTTCCACTGACTCTGGAACGAATTATTTTATGAACGTCAAAATTAGTGAAGCCCAGAAAGAAGATACTACGTAGAAATCACAGTACATTTTTCGGCCATTCATTCTTTCAATTTTATGCCTTTTTTGATGTTTTGACAAGCACAAAAAGACAAAAATAAACCAGCAATATATCGCCCCATTCCAAGAAAGTTCAAGAAACAAAGAAATAAGAGGAAAATAATGGCAAGGTCAAAGAAAAAGAAAGTCAAAAATTTGGAAGAAAAGGAAGAAGATACGAACGAAGTCTCTTCAAAACGAAAACGTAGTAATAGTGTATCAGAAGCTGAAACTCAAATCGATGATAATGTAGAAGAACAAGAAAAAAAGGAGCCAAAGGAAGATACAGAACAACCTCCAGAGTCTACAAAACGAACACGGAAACGAAAAAGAAAAAAAAAGAATAAATCTTCCAGTGATCCAAACACATCCATTTCATCAAATCCTACTACAGTGTCTGATATCATGCAAATATTATCGCCTGAAAATAATTCCAGTGCGGCACAAATAAGAGATGCAATGACAAAATTATCCGGTCAAGAAGTGTTTGTGACTGGTCTTCCCTTTCACTGCACAGAAGATGACGTGAAACATTTTTTCATCAAAGGTGGTTGTGAAGATGTAATTCAGATGAGACTTCCAAGGTATGTCACACAAAACACTCGTAAAGATGGTTTCATATTCATTTTGATTTATTAATGTATCGATTTTTTTGTCTCAAGATGGCAAGATTCGGGACGTTTGAGAGGATATGGACATGTTGTGTTTTCGACAGCCTCATCTCGAGATAAGGCCATTAAAAACCTTTCAGGACTCGAATTGAAAAATCGATCTATAACTATAGTACCCTCCAAACAACCAAAGTCTTCTACTCTCCACCAACAAAATAATCAAAGTATTACACAACCCAAAAACTGCTGCACTATTTTTGTGAAGAACTTACCTTATGATATTTCAGAATCAGAGTTGGAGGAAACCTTTCTTGAATTTGGGGATATTGATAGCGGTGGTGGGGTACGTCTGGCATTAAATTCCATTACCCGAAAGCCAAAGGGCTTTGGATACGTCCAATTTCAACAACCGGAAGCCGCACTAGCTGCTGTTCAACAAGCAAACTCTGTTGATAGTGGTGGTGGCATTGCTATTCGGGGGAGAATTCTGTATTTGGATTTCGAAGAACGTGGAATGAAAATGAGTTTTAGGACAAGGGAAGGAAAGCTGTGGAATAAAGTGCATAAGTGATGATGTTTGAATGTCGGATTAGATTTGTTCCATCAAAAGCAATCTTACTGGTCACAATTTATGAGATCATGAAGTAGGATACGCACAGTTATTTTCTCACTGAAAAGTTCTCATGAGACGAAATCATTATGATCAAAGGAAAACGAATACTGTATCTGTCTATCTATTATATAAAAGATGCTAAATCCAATACAAAAAGAAACAAAGCTACACATACTACTTGCATACTCATAATCTTGTCCAATTCATATAGATCATATCAAATTGGACTTATATATACTTCTTAATATGTCTTGCTTCAAAGCTCATGGTATTATCCGAATAGAGCAGACTCTATATTCATATGGTTTGAAGAATTCAGTTTCATTGACAATAATTTATATCCATTTTACATTTTACCCCCTTCATGGCTTCTCTAAATAATAAAGAGTTAGGGGAACAATCCCTGACATCAACTAGAAATATAAAGTAAAAGAAATCTACAAATGAGTTATTCATGAGATCATTTTTCCAATTCACTGCAATAATTATGTATTATAAATTAAAGTTGGTACAGTAATGAGCATCACTTAATTCACCAATTCACATGCTTCTTTCTTTTCTTTCTTCTTCGACAGTCCTTCTATATTGTTGCATTCCATTGTTAGTCTTGTGCAAATTCAATATCGCTGGTCTTATGGTTGAGCCTAATTTATTACTGAACCGCTTAGGCTTGTAAGATGATGTTCTACCGCCAACAAAAGTAATATTTTGAAATTCAGGAGGTAAAATGTCCCCGTATGACGAATCATCAACATCATCATTAAAGTTGTCTTTACTTGATTCTTGATATGGTATATCAACTAAACTAGGAGGATTCATCATAGATTTAGTCGACCTTGATGAGGGACGCTCACGTGCATGAGATTTTTTTATGCGTTTCTGGCTATCCAGGCCTTTCAATTTTGACCCAGAATTAAATTGATCACTTTCTGAACCAATTCTGGAAATTCCATTTGAGCCTGATGATACCCGTGACGTTGAATGGGATGATTTATATTCAGATTTGGACAGAATTCCCACTAAGTTCTTTTGCATTTCGTTTTCTGTCCTTATGATATGTGAAACTTTTCGATCAAAATAATCAGCCCTCATTTGAAATTCTTCTTCTTTCTGTTTCAGCTCGGCAGACTTTTTGCGAAGCTTTCCCCTAAGAACATTAAGGCTTGCTGCTCTTTTATTCAATTTCTCTCTCTCGTTTAGTAAAATTCCTTTTTCTATTTGTTTTGTCTTGTTTTCATCTTGCCAACTGTCATCTTTGCTGAAAGCGTCCTTCAGATTAGAGTTCGAGCCCTCTATGTTAACAACGTATTTATCATCTTTCTTCTCGATTTTTCCCTTCAAGTATGAAGCGGGTTTATTCTTGACAAGAATGTCAATCTCTGAGTTTTCTAGTTTATTTAGTTTATCTTCTCTTACATCCAGATTTGCCTTCCATTCTTCCAATTCCTTTTCTCTTTCATTTAACTTAGCCTCAATATCATTAATTTTTTCTGTATCATCTCTAGTTATGTCGTTGGCACGATTTTGTCCGTGCTCCATCGATTCCATAGATGGATTACTGCGGCTTAATGATTCAGTTTTCATATTTGATCCTGAAGGCATGTGGATTCTCTCTTGGAGATTTGCTTCTAATTGCATATTTTTCAATTCTAATTCTCTCACATTTAATTCTTTCTCTTTTTTTGACAAAATTTCCTGTTTTTCCTTTGCTTCATCCATCATTTTGTTTAACCGGCTGACAGTCTCTGAAGTTATAATTGCAAGGTTTTCTAAATTGCCAAGCTTAGCTCCCCCACTATCTGAATCTAAGCCCTTCTGACTTGAATTCTTTTCCTCCAGCTGCTGGATGTATTTCTCGCGTTCATTCAATCTAGCTTCGCGCACCTGTAAATCAACAATCTTTGACTGCGAAACAGCTTCCTTCATGTTAATTTGCCCTTGTTTTGCATCTAGAGAATCGCTTTTAAGTGTGACAGCTTGCTCTTTGATTGCAATATCTTCTTCTCTATCACGAATGGAACGTTCCTTCTTATCAAGCTCGTCAAATTTTTCTTTCATAAATGAATCATACTCTTTCTGCAATCGTACCAAATTTGATATAATATCATGTTGTTTCTGCAACACTTCCTCTTTCATCTTTTTCGAGTCAGAATCTCCACCCAACTTATGTTCCAACCTATCTAATAACTCGTTTTCTTTCTTGCGTAAAAAGTTCTCCTTAGTGTCAAGTTCGAAAGCTTTCTTATTAAGTTTCGACTCTAAATCGAAAAGATTTGCTTCTCTGGCCTTTGCTTCGGTACTAGAAACATTTACATAACTTTCTTTTCCTCTAAGTTCTTCTGCTTTTTCCTCTACATTCTTTTTTTCATCTTGGACCTCTTTCTCTTTCAACGACAACATTTTTTTTTGGGCAGAAAAGAATTCAAATTGTTTCCTAACATCGTCTTCAAGATTCTTTAATTCTTTCAAGCGGAATTCGATTTCGTTAGCTTTCCTCTCATTGAGATTGAACAAAGTTCTTTCAACATCATTTTTCTTCTGCTTCACATTCTCGAAAAGAGCATGGGGTGAGTCAGATTTCATGCCTGAATCTTGTTTAACTTCGACGAATTTTGGGGCTTGGATATCACCTCTAGAATGTGATAAACTTGTATCAACGTTGTTACTTTGTAAAACATTTCTATTCTTTGTCAAATCGTGTTTCCTCTCTAAAAACTTTTTCTCAGCATCTTCAAAGTTTTCTATCTTCAATGTTAAATCGTGCTCTAGTGATTTTACTTTCTTCTCCATAACTTCCAGGTCCTCTCCTTTTCTTACAAGACTTTCCTCCAATTTTTTAATGCTTTTTTCTCTCTCCAGCATTGCATCATTTCCAAGCGCAAGCTCTCTTTCTCTCTGTAGTACGCCTTTTCTATCTATCTCAACTCCTTTTTGAGCTTTATCCATAGCTTCTTCTATTGCTTCTACCTTGGAAGTTCTGATGTTTAATTCTTCTTCTAAGCTTTGCAACTTTGTCTCCATGTCAATCAAACTGTCCTGTTTCTTTTCCAAGTTTTCTTTGATGACACGTAGATCTTCCTCTCTCTTCAATAGACCATCTTTTATTTTCACCTGTGCTTCTTCGTGCGCTTTCGCGTTTTCAAAGAGTTCATTGTAATATTCAGTATCACTTTCCAGCTGTTTTTCTCTTTTGGCTAGTTTACTTTCAAGTTCTTCCATATTAGCTGTATTAAGCGCTGACTGTTCTTCCAATTGTTGCAAATTTTTCTCCATTGCTTCTAGGCTCTCCTGTCGAGATGATAGACTCTCTTCTGCGCTACGTAGATTTTCCTCTCTAGTTATGATTGCAACATTCCTTTCATTTTCGTTCGTATTCAATGCTTTCTCCCTGGATTCCAGACTCTGTATTCTTCCATTAAGAATCTCTCTTTCATGATCCAGCTCTGATTCCTTATTGAAAATCACAGATTCACGATTGTTAGCATCTATCAATCGTGACTTAAGATCGTTCTCCATATCATTTAGCTTCTTATTCAAAGTATCCAAGCCTGCTTGTGCACGGCGTAAGTTTTCCTCCCTCATCTGCATTGCATCATTTCTTTCGCTCTCGCTCATACTTAAGGTTTCCTCTCTAGACTTGAGATCTGTCTCTCTTTCTACGAATAGGTTCTCTTCGATTTCTAACTGCCTCCTCTTTTGCTTTATATCAAGCTCTTGTGTTATCAAAGTGTTCATTTTTAAAGTTAAGTTCTCTTCCATGGTTGCAAGTTTCTTCTCTAGTATGCTTAATTTTCCTTCTTTAGATTTCAGGTTTTCTTCCGACTCCATCATAACATCATTTCTTACGCTCTCAAGTGATTTAAAAGTCTGCTCTCTCGAAACAAGATCTAAGCGTTCCTCCTCAACGTTTCTCTTTTCTCGCTCCAACCCTTCTTCTTGCTTTTGTAGATTTTGTTTCAGATCTTCTAGATTGGCTGCATTTAGTTGTGTTTCTTGCTTCAACGTTAACAATTTGCTTTCCATATCTTTCAAGGCATTCTTCTCATCCATAATTCTTTTTTCATCATCACAAAGTTTTTCCTCTCTCTCCAACATTGCATCATTTCGTTCGCTTTCGCTCATACTCAAAGCTTCCTCTCTAGACTTAAGATCTGCCTTTCGTTCTTCGAAAGTCTTCACATCGATCT
>Ga0209092_10000798_pt1 | contig 31688 bp, 16 predicted proteins | sample FraStrMetagenome_FD_187446 | JGI IMG/M metagenome (GOLD analysis project Ga0209092, IMG submission 187446) | Marine eukaryotic phytoplankton communities from Arctic Ocean - Fram Strait ARC3M Metagenome (SPAdes) (version 2) | ecosystem: Environmental > Aquatic > Marine > Oceanic | place: Fram...
AGCCTCCTAGAGGGGCCCTATCGACTAGTCTTACTGGGGGAAACTCTTGTGCTACCCGCGTGTAATTGGCTTGGTGGACCCCCGTTAACAAAATATACCGCAGAAACAAACAAACAAACAAACAAACGTACGTGCTAGCCATATAAAAAAAAAGTTATACAACTTTGTATATTTTTCTTGGCTGCTTATAGGTAATAATTTTACCGCGCGTAGTGATTTAAGCGTACGATAAGCAATGTAAATGTAGATTAAAAGGTAAACCTGAAACCAAAAGTAAATATATGAGGCAAATCCAGAATAAGTTATCCTAATGGAACTTATTCAGACTGGTACATCGATTCATCATATATTGTGTTCGTAAATGAAATGAAACTAAAGCTCTCACCGAAACTCATTTTCTATATGAATGAGTTTATGGTATCTAATTTTATATTTGTATTGCTTTTGGATATACAAGTTCCTCCACATAGAAAAAGAAACATAAAACGAGATATGTCTCACTTCCTTTCTCCAATGCTTCTTGCATGAACGTTTTCTTATAGTTAGTCAAAACAATGAGAAACGCATAGTGGGTTCAATTCATATATGCCATGCAGTTTTCATTTGATTCTCAAATGAGTTATGAAGTCATTCACCTAGTTTCGAATCAGTACTCAATAAATTAGACAGATGACCATAAGCTTATCTCATAAGTATGAACAATGTGCAGTCATGTTCATATGTGTATTCATAAAGTGCAAAAGTAATAATAATTAATTATGTCGTTTATGTTTTACAATTGACTCTCGCATCTATATTTACAATGATATTTAGGTTGTAAATAAGCGCAATTCTGTGCATGACGATAGACATTTTGTTTAGCCACATAGAAGTATCATCATATCTAAAATATTCTTTGACAGTTTTTAAAGAAATACTTTAAAACAAGACGAATTTTTTTGGATAGGTTCTCAATTTCCTGTTTATGATTATTAGGTGGACTTTTTACTCTATTGGTATATTATATATGTGATGTGCTGGCTTACCTAAACTATAGGCTTTTTTTCTTTTTTAGTCTCTTATATGATATACTGTATTGTCGAGTTTTTTTATGATGTTTACTTGTTTCTAGATTGCAAGCTAGTTCTAATTGTATTTCTTGACAAGCTATTCTTCGCATTCTTCGCATTCTTCGCATTCTTGACAATGTTTGAAATGAGGCCATATTGAGGTGATCAATAATCAAACAAGACAGTTGATGAAATTCTTATTGTTCAACAATGGAATCAAAAGCCTCTTTGAAACAAGACAAATATCTTTCCAATGAAGTTTTTGCTTCGTTGTTCCCGACTATTTTGTGATCAATTTTCTATTCATATTTTCAGCGGTCCCAATCTATTTTTACCCATGGCCTAAACTAAAATACTTAGGAAATTTTGTAACGGTAAAAAAAGTCGGGAACGAATTCAAACTTAGTATGGTTCAACTAATCTTGGATGAGTTAGGCTATGTGAAATAGTTTCCTAGCGTGTCAGAGTCAGAAACCTTCATAATTATATCTGACTTTAATGAAGCTCAAATTTTGGAATTCAGGCTTTATATTTTTGTAAATAAATGTGAAAACTCGGGATTATGCAGTTTTCATATTGGATTGAAAGGCTTTACCTGTTTCCGCATTTTCTCGTTTTCCTTCATCCTTACTGCAATATGAAAACAGAAAAGGCTCTTCCTTCTCAATATCTGCTGTAGCTTTTTTTGTACCTTTCTAATTTTTTGATTGTATTTGGTGATGACATAATTCAAACTCTTAATTATTCTCATAATGATATGGCCCTTCAAATATTCTTCGAAGTTCTTTTGGAACGGAACATGCAATTTTTATCTTTGCACGGATTCATTTTAGGCCTTTCATATATTTTTTTCTAATTCGGTTAAATTTGGAAAACAATTACAGAAAAAATGCCTCATCGAATCGTTTTTTACTATAATTTTTGTGACCCTTTGAAGAAGTTCAATAGAAATGGAAATTGATTCTTCATCAACATTACACGAAAAACGTGGTAGGAGTTAATTTTGATAATACAATGTTTAAGTAAAATCGAAAAAAAGCCTCATGTTAGATGACAACTTGAACAATAGGTTTATTTTTATGACGTGGAATTTCATAAAGGCTATTATTTATAATCCCATTTATAAATTTTAATTTTAGTTAGTCGTATTTATATGTTGGCTGCTTCTTGATTTTATTTAAATAGAAGATTTCTTGTTGGGGTTGTGTCTTGGTTCGCTTTTTTGTTGGCTAATTGTTTTGTCGAACACAAGTTTGTTTAACGCAAAAAAAAGGACAAATATTCACAGCTGTGTGAAATTTAATACTCATGTCTACGAATTCTGGACATAAGAAACGAAAATTGTCCTTTTCTCAAAGTCTTCCCACAATTCGCATTCTCAAGATCATTAGAGACTGTAATTGTTGTAAAAGAGGACAGCTGAAAAGCCTATTTAGCTCCAAGAATGTTTACTCAAAGTTTCAACAACGTACCACTCGATGTTAACAATTATGACATTCTCCTTCGCAGGCATGTTAATAATCACGTTGAGATAATGTCTTTTGCGGATCATGTTGGTAATCGCCGATTCCAAATTCTGATCGAACTTCACCGTAAGGCCTATAACACGGCCACGCAGAAAAATGATACAATTGAATGTGAACGAATTTTGGAAGCAGTAGCACATACTATTTATGATAAATGCGTCCCAAAGGGAAGGTTCCTTGAACAAGATATGAGTTCACCGAGTATGTACAACGAAGGCAAATGGTACTATTTAGATAATGGTCCATTAGTGCGAGAGAGAATTAGAAGGGGTTTCTTAGGGCTCCTTTTTACGCTTCCCGTTGAGAGAAAAGCAATACTCCCAGACATAAATGTTGCTCCGGAAAAGAAAAGAGCTCGTATTAATCTTTCCGACGAAAGATTCGTTGTACAAGGAGTTGCCCCAAGAAAAGCTAAAAGAATTAGGAGGAAGAAATCTAATATAGATCCTTCACCACAAGTATCTAGTATTAGAGTTCCTGCATCCGAAATCTTGAATGATGACATTCTTTTCTGTGGAAAGAATGGCGATGAAGTTTTACTTCTAGATCACATTGGAAACGAGAGACTTCAACATATATTACATTGGAAGAGCAGGAGCCTTTCAAATTCAAATAGTTCAGATATCGAACTCATGGATATAGCACGAGATACTATTCATAAAATATCCTCAAGTTACCCAGGAACCCGATTCTTAAGAAAGTTGGATAGCACAACATGGGTTCAGATGGATGTGAATACTGTTATGTCAAAATTAACGATCGCGATATGTAACGCATCTAAATTTTTTGTTGGAAACAAATTCTCGAAAAGTGACGATGTATCAATTCCTCTGTATAGTATTTCATCAGATTCATCTGAAGAAATGGTGCCAAATATGGGCAGCAGTAGAGCGGCATAAATGCCAATTTTTGATTTTTTTCATGTATATAATGTAAACTTTTCTAAATGAATCATGTTTAGGTACCGACACAAAGTTGTTTTAAAGGTGTAATTATATTTATGAAAATCATTACCTGCATGCCACATCATATCTATTCATATGGAACAAGAAGAAATGGTACACTTACAGAAGCAGGACGTCGTCTTGAGCATGATTATTGCAGAAAATTCTCGCAACTACATTTGCGCGAAAAAAATTGAAGAAGAAATAATTTAGGTCATCCTTTACAATGGATCAAAGATGATGTTAGAGAATCAAGAATCACAGGAGGAAAAGTATAATTCGTGTTATCAAAACTCTAAAATGATAAAAATTGAAAAACAAAAACATGAAAAAAGATTGTTTCAGTATATAATACAGTATCAAGGTTTTATTTTATGGAGGTGTACGTATTTTCACTACAATTTGTTCTCATTTGGTTAGACGACCATCCATTTGACAAGCTCACTACTTGTAGACCTGCTGCAAAAAAGAAAAACATTCATAGAAAGTGACACTTTGTGCTTGATCAAGTCTGCCAGACGTAAATATGAGTGAGATGACGGTGAAAGTTTTGCTTTTCGCATCTGCTCGAGAGGCTGCCGATAATCAATCTTCTCTGACCCTAACCTTAAAAGTGACTGCAGATACCAATGTGCTCAGGTAAGTTCAGGTGATCTATGGCTTTTCGGCATTTCAACTGGACCTGGAATAATCGAAATTTATCTTTATGCTCAACTCTTCATTTATAGACAAGAACTTGCTTCTAGATTTCCAAAACTTGCTCCAGTCGTACTTGATGAAGAAAGCATCACACTTGCATTGAATGAAGAATACGTTCCTTCGGGTGAAGTTCTTCCCTTGAAAGCAGGTGACATTGTTGCACTAATACCACCAATTAGTGGAGGGTAGCTGTCAATTGAAATTACTGCTTACTTTCAAGTTGTGATCCATACAGTTTCATGTATCAAATCAAGATTGCAATTATATTTAAATTTATTCACATTACAAATAATACAATTAATGTGCACACAAATTACTCATTTTCAAGAATCTTTGAACTTCCATTGGGAGATAAAGAATTATACTTTGAGCTCTTCTTCCTCCTCAAATATTTTTGAGATTTCTGAAAAATTCTTGATAACGTACGAGTTTTTCCAGTTTCTTTCTTAAAAAACTTTCTTGGTGCCGCAAAAGTTGTTTTACTCTTTGGTAACGAAAAAGATCCTTTCAAACTTCTAGTGTCATTTTTGCACTTGTAAGTTTTTAATGATTTTACAGTAGAATCTGGATGTCCAAGAAATGAAGAGCCTTTGGGAGAGTAAAGTGAGATTCTCTTTAAACCATCATCCGATCCGAGTATGGTTGCTATCTTATCCGATTCCGTAGCACTGCTTGAAGTCTTGATACTCTCTTTCAATACAAAACTTTTCAAATTCAAAGAATGGTGAACATGCAACTTTTGTTCTGGTATATGACCACCAATCTCAACGTCTCTACTTTCATTCAAATCACTTTCTTTGCACCTAGTATTACTATCGACTCTTTTTTCACAATGATCTCTATTTACAACTTCTAATCTTTTTTCTCTAGCCGGCATCCTTCTTTGCTTTTCCATGTTAAAATTATCTGAAGAAAACTTTTTTTCTTTCAATTGCAAATACGGAATATTTTGCTCTGATTTTGATACATCTTCTTTGCATAATACCTGTTTTGCAATTCTTGGTAATTCCGACTGATTGTACTTTCTCACAAAAGAGGATCTTAGATCTGATAACTCATTCATGCCCAAAGTCATAAGTTGGAGATAGCACTGAGTTATCTCTTCAATTGTAATAATATTTATATTTCTAGACGTATCGTATGACGTGAGTATTCTGCCGCAAGCAATGCTCATCTTTTGAAGGAGCCTTGACAAAACATCAAAAGTTTGTCGCAATTGATTTGGTTCGCAAAGATATGGCATCATAATACTCTCTGTTTGGGATGAATTAGTACTTATGTTGCTTGATTTATTTGATGCATTTGGGGTTATGGAGTTTGAAGGGGAGCAGCAATCTATATCTGAATTCATTGATTCTCTTGCTAAAAAATGATAATGAATTCGCTTCCGTATTAGTACATGAAAGAGAAAAATTGCTTTAATTACTTGTTGCAGACTTACACATAATAAATTTCTTTAAACCAAGAACTTGTCGAAGTTCATCTTTTGCTCTCCAAACTGGGGTTGAAGAAGATAATGAATCTGTGGGTTCGTAGGTCGTGCTATATGAATTAATGATAATAAGAAGAAAATTAAGAAGAGAAGCAAAATTGTAGAAATTTTATTTGAAATAAATGCGTCTTACCTGTCGTTACTCTCAAAAATAATTGCTTGTTTTTCTCTATCTATTGGGTTCTTCTCATTTTTGAACGAATTTTCAATCCCTGAATATACAAATTCAAAAGCATGTCGATGACTTTTATTCAAACTATCTCTATTGAGTGTAGAAATTGCTTTAAAATTGCTATCACTTCTTTTATAATTTCTGGGTAATTTCTTTACATCGCTAAGTTTGTCTCCTGATTTACTTATCATGTGCTTTAGAATTTTCAATAGTCTTATTCTTTTTACCTTTTTGTAGTCTAACACAATGCTTTCTTGGCTACTTGTTGACCTTTTCGACAAATCGCATATACTGCTACTTTCTTCATCTCTTTCTGATCTAAGCCTTAAATTTTTAACTTCTGTTAGGAGATTACGATCATCTTGTAATCGTCTTACTAAAGAAAGAAGAAGGAGATGTTTTCTTCCATTAAACTTATGGTTTTCGCTTAATGGTTCCTTTATACGCACTCTTGAATCGAAAGCAACAGATTTTTCTGTGCAATTAGCTTTTAATTCATCAGATTCGTAGAGATTATTTACAGTCTTTGACATGTATTTGTTGAGTGATGATTTTCCTCTATTGTTGGGACTACGATCAAAGGTGAAGGTTGTTATCGAACTTAAAGTACTTGTACTGCTTCCTCCATCTTCATCGGCTGTTATTACGAATTCTGGTTGACGTATGCAGCTATTTAAAAAATCGGGATTGATTGCGTTACGAATTTGTGTCTCTGCTGTTGGATACGCCTCAATTTCTTCAAAATCGTAAATGCCTTTTTTCTTTCTTTCTTCGAATGATGATTTATCGTCAAATAGAGCATATCTCGAGTTGAAGCTTTCATTATGTATATTTTTCGTTTCACTCAAATCTTGACGTTTAGCGTAATCAGTAGATATATCTGGAAGTTTTTCATAACTTTTTTCATAGTAATTCCAGGTATCTGAATACGAGGAAGAAGAGCTGTCAAAATCATCGATTTTAAAAGAACTTTGATCATGAAATGAATTCGATGAATCAACTGCAAACTTTTCATAATTTTCCTTTTCATCCCCACAAACTCTACATGGATCAGACTTTTTGGATCTTGTCTCACTTTCCATCCATGCTCTCGGTGGTAGAACACCCAACCGCGTATCATTCAAGTCTTTTTTTGTTGACTTTCTTTCTGAATTGACATTATAAAACTTATTTGAATAGTTAGTAATGTCACCAAGAGGCATAGACACAAAGGAATCAGAAAAAAGAGAGTGATTCGGCTCATGAAAGCTTCCCTCATTTTCAGCTATGAGAGCTCCTACAGCTGTTTTTGCTCGCCCTCTTGTTAAACAAGGTGACGAGTCTGCATAAGTGTACAATGGTGGACAAGTTTGATATTTCGAAGGAGACGCCTTAATTTGGATTGGACTCAAATCACGAAACTCAGATTTCGTAACAGAAAAATTCTCCCTATTAGTTCGCCATATTCTTTTATGTTCGAAAACTTCTTTTTTATCTTTTCTGCGTAGCATGAAAGAATCTTGAGGGGACTTATCTGGAATATTTGAAGTTGGTAAGTTTAAACGAGTACTTAATTCGAGAGTAGAGGAACGTGGTTGAAGACCATTTGGTGTGAAAGAAAAATTGCTAAGTGATTTTCTTTTCAGATGAGATGAAAGTAGATTCTCATTGACAATAGAATGCCCAAATTCAACTGATCGTTTATGTTCTGGTGTATGAATAAAAGACTTTCTTTTTATTGGAGTGAAAATTATTCGTTTGGAAGAATAATTAGAGACCAAATACTCATTTTTGGGGTGAAACATAGGTCTTGAAGTTGAGGCTGGAAGGTTTCTCGAACACGAATCTGAAGGGGAAGCTGCTGTATAATATGAAGATGATTCTGAAAGAAAAGAAACACTAGAATCGTTGTGATTATGTGATTCTTTGCTGCATATAATTTCATCAACAACAGACACAGTTTGTGTCATTTTGTAAATTTTAGAAGCAGTGCCCTTAGGAGAAATATCTTGAGAGTATACTTCTTTTTTTTCATCATGATGGAAATTGCCAGTTTCGTCTTTCCTTTCATGGCCCAAATTTTTTTTCTGTATGGGTTCTTGTTGAGAGGCAGAAATCTGGTCAATATTTTCTCTGTCATTCAGGCGATATACTTCGTCTCGGTCAAAATATTGATCCCATAAAGACAATAAAAGGAAAAACATTGTTAGTGCGCCGAAAAGTGGTAGAATGTTTGAACGTTGGAGGAGGTTGCTTATCTCAACTCTATATTTGCCGACGTTATTCTTTAAGGATCAAACATATCAAGAAATAATGGCGCTGGAAATGAATGCAAAATTGGTTTCGTAAATGTGTAAAATATAACGTGTATTACGGCTTCATCTTAAATAAAAATAAGGAAATGTAATCGTTATTATCATTATAAACCGTACAAACTTTTTATTATGACTCAAAATTGTTTTTACATACGTAGGTGAAAACTTTAAACGTTAATATTATAATATTAAAACTTACTTTAAATCATCAAATATAACGCTATTTAGACAATATAAATATAATATACAGCAACAACAACAACAACACCAACCTTTCGGTTTAAAAATTGGGCGGAACATATTCATATACGTTAACCATGTAATAATCGTCAAAACGTGAAGAAACGCTACGATCGACAATGGCGCTTCAAATGAACGCGAAACCTTTTCTATCCGTTTGTTTACCTTCAGCATCATCACAATGCAAAGAAAAAAGGCCAGCATTTACCCTCTTATATAAATAAGATTTTGTAATTCGCACAGGAACTTTTTTTTTCTCCATTGAATCCTTTAGGGATTTTCACACAATTATGAGCAAAAGATACATCAACTCAAGAAAAAGAATTACAAAAATCAAAGGATATGTATGAATCCTCTATTGATGCTTTGAGGTATATCTCCTCCGAGTCTGATAAGTTCGGGAAACAAATCTAAGAATTAAAACGAGATCACGATTCTGCACAAAACAAGTCTAAGTTATTCAATAAATTAACGGATGTAAAGGCTTTCTGATTAGTGGCTGGACGTTAGGGGCTAAACTTGTCATTACTAGTATTGGATGAACCACTTGCTCATTTAGATGCATTTGGAAGAGAACAAGCAGGTTTGTTACTACGATGCATAGATCGTCCAGAAGAAGGATGCTTAGGATTCAATTTTTCAACGATTTCAATAATACTACAAGAATTAGGAGAAGAAATTTTTGATTGTAGGAAGTTATTGAATCAGCTGGTTCGTGTAGAGTGCCTTTAGATGATGTATAGAATGTATTTTCATTTGTGAAAAGAATCTTCACTGTTTTTTTCATCGATTGAGTACAAACGAAGTTTCGAGTTGATATCGAATATCTCTTCAATGGCTGTATTTAGACAATTATTTTTATAGATTTCTCAATCAGAAATAGTAAATGAGTTTAAAGCATTATCACTGATTTGATACAAATTATAACCCAAACCATTATTTATGTCTGACAAAATAATTATGTCTCTTTTAAGTTGAACAATAAAGAGATCAATTAAATTAAAAAAAACAAATTGAGTAATAATGTTTGTCGCAGCCTTCCAAATCATGGATTTCTCTATCACTACAATAACGAAGAAAAGTCAAGGAAGAGTTGGTGTTGATGACATGTATAAAAGAAATAGAACATTAGAAACTTGATATATGTAGCATAAAATTTTAAATGCAGTTAATCAAATATTGGTTTTACATGATCTGACTCAACTGAATCGTTTCTTCCTCTTCTACTATGACAAACTCCAACGCTCTCCACCACATGACATATCCATGAATTAGTTTTAGGGGAATTTGGAACTTGATAATGACAATTTGTAATTTTTGACCCATGAACTCCATCATTATCTAGTATTAGCTAAATGGTATCCAATGTATTTTTTCTCTTATACCAGATCTAATACCACTCATTGCCTCCAATATGAATTCCAAGTTGCATGAAACATGAATGGACATAATAATATGTGATCCACTGTCAAAATCATCTGCACCGTTTACGCAGCCGTTCGCTCTTTTCTGAAGCAAGAGAACGGGCCATTTGAAGAGTCTGGATCGCAGTCATATCCATTCCGGAATCAAGTGCTATTTCCACTAAATCCATTCCTTCACAATCCTCGAGAACGTTGTCTAAATCAACAATTAAAATCATTCTGATAACCTCCATTGTGCTTCTGATAGCAAGATTTTTTGGGATGCGCTTCTTTAAAGTGTTGTAATAAAAACGGCACACATGATGAATAGGTAGCATGCCATTTCCATCTCGTTTTCGGACTGATTCCTTATTAACCTGTATCAATTTTCTTATAACCTCAGGTGAAGCTCCATATTCGCAAGCTAAGTGGAGCGGTAACTTTTTTCTACAATCTGTCTCACATGATGCTATCGGATTCGCCTGTAGAAGAGAAGACACGATTTTCAAGGGAGGGTCGCGTTTGCTTGCAAGAAGTAAAGGGCCGTGACACTTGCTACATTTACTGCAAGGTTCAGAAAAACCAGGCATTGCAAGCCCATTCTCTCGTTCAAGAGATTTTTCTACTTCACTCCAACACTTTCGTTTGATTAGAGAAGCAATGTCATCGTCTAGTAGACTTGCCTGAAGTTTTATGTTGATGGCCATATTTATAAAATGAGACTTTTATTCTGCGAAAATGATGACATTGAAGGTCAATGGGGAGTGTATGGGATACCGTATAATAATCCGTTAATGGGGAGCTACTTTAGTACGTTAAGCTAAGTTTACTACAATTGCATACTTAAATACTTAAATACTTAACGAGTATTCGTAGCAGAACGTTGTATAGTACAAAAATGCGCACTGCTTCAGTGGCACAAAATTGAAAAGACAGCAGAATGATTGAACAAAATAAGATCGCATGATTTCACAATTCCTACAATTAAAGGCCTATATACAGGACGTTTTCATATAATATGTCCGATTTTCCGGATAAATACACTTCCTGCTGAAGCAATTAATACTTCAATTATGCAAGCAAATAATTCTATGAATATAATTAAGATATCCGATTCTCCGAAGAAATACAAAGAACGCAAAAACCTTGCAAAATAAGAACAGATTTCTGATTCTCAGAAGCCAACATTGATGGAGGACTATTAAGTTCTGGAAGTTATTCTATCTCTTGAGCATTGCCCCTATCAAGCCTTTAAATAAACACGTTCAGAGAAAGTAATTCTTGTGTCCGTAAAATATAAAATATGTAGTAGATTTTAGATTTTCTGGTTTATAGCATCAAAGCATATATGTAGTCTCTGTTTCAATTACGATTCCTATAACGCATGGGTGCGCTTAACTAAAAATTGCGACTTTTGAATCACGATTGAATGAAATCGGGAATGATAGGGCAAAGTTGATCTAGAAAGGAAGTAAATGTAAGCGCTGAAGACAAACATGCACCTTTGCTTCTTCTAGCTTCGGAACAACAATAGAAGATTTTGATTGTATGAGAGTGTTCTGATCAATTATGTAAACATATTTGTGGCCTTTTTTCATAAAGGGTTTTATCAAAGTTTTCTAACGAAAAGATGAACTAGATAAAAAAGGCAAAAAACAGAACAAACGTGTACCTCTCATGTTGGCCTGAATATATGAAGTAAATCTACATAATCTTCAGATAAAAAAAAACAACGCGCTAAGGAATTTTCACCCCTCCATGGCGAAATAAGACAACTGACGGCACAAATCAAAACCCCATCAACCAACTTTTCTTCTTGATATTTCGTTGGACTCGCCAATTCAAAACGAGACCACAGACTAACAAGTTTCATCAAGATCCATTGAGTCCGTCAAAAAATATCTTCCAATCAGCACGTTTTGGTCATTTTCAAACTTGCCACACAGCTCCTTCAATTTTTTCGATCGGCGACCCGATATTCCGACAACACAATCCATCCTGAAGCTAACAATTCCAACCTGAACTTCCTTAGGATCTTAAGAAGCTCATCTTATACCCTTCATCTTTTTGGGCAAGAATTGCGACCGCGACACAACGCAGATTTCGCCATTTCCAACATTTTCCAAACTTCACTTGCCCGCCAAAAAGATACCTTCCATTCATTCGTCCTTCGAGTACCAGATCCTACGCCAATATACGAATCAAATCAGATATGGATATTTCAACAATTATTCATCGACGAAAAAAGAAAGAATCAATATCCAGGTAAGTAAGTGTGTGATGGTAACCCAATCATACAAATAAATTTCACGCTTCTAATTATCCTCGAATAAGATGAGATGGTAATTAAAAGCATGGAACTGCTTCGGCAATATTCGTAAGTGCGGAGACTGTGGCCTGATGACCTGAAAGATTAGCATATGGGTACCGTCAAAGCCCGAAGCCATATGACTCTATAAACAACACAGACACACACACATACACACATAATCTTCAGATCATAGTCCTACACGTACTCAAAAATTAAGATGGTTTTCGCTGACTAAAAGGTGGTAGCAATTGAATCCAAATATATAAGATCTGACTAATGACTACTAGATAATGCACAAATGAAGATACATCAAAATGAAGAAAACGATTACGTTGCTTTTTATTTTTGGTTTATTTAAATATCAAGTTCTGAAGAGAATTCATTACTAACGAAAAGATACTCACAATTTCTTGAATAATTAATTTTATTGGCATCAGACCTCTTAGCTAGCATCAGAGGACAAGATTTTTATATCATTCAAGCAACAGATTTTTTTCCTAGTCTATGACCGTTTAGAGACGTCCTTGACAGGCTTAAAATTTACTAATGATGTACTTGAAAACTTGATGGAAGATAGCTTTAAAAAGAGAAGCAAAGGATTTCTTTGAAAATACCAACACAAGTGAACTGTGTTGCTCTTACGCAATCATCTGGCAATATGATAGATAATTATTAGCTCATTTTATATTATTATTTTCAATCAAAATTGAACATATATCACACATTAATCATATGTTTGAAAGCATACAAATTCTATGGTGAGTCCTTCTCCCATCTGTTGGCCAGACAGATAGCAGATGTTCTCTATTGTGTATGCCTTATGCACAGAAATGGATTAGATAAACTAATACAAAAGTTGAAAGTATGATAATTATGAGCTTATTTTAATTGACTTTTTTAAATTCATTAGTTAACATACAGCGCATATCAATTGCACATTAGAAACCACACAGTTTCCACAGTGAGGGAAACTACCATCTGTGGGCCAAACAAATGACAGATGGTCTCTTATTTCATATGTCCAACAGGGCTGTCATTCCCGGATGACAGGCATATAGACATCTGTTGGATGCTACTCAATGCATATGAATCAGCTGCAAGCTTTGCTTTGGCAGCTGGCTTCCTTGTGAGGAGGAAGGCTTTGATGATTTTGTTTTCATTTGATTTAATGTCATCTATGAGTTGCTACATGTGTACTCATGTCTAACTATCAAATTTGAAGCTAGCTTGTTAATATAACTATTAACGCTGCAGCTATGATTTTAATTAGATGATCACATCTAATCATAGACTAATTTAGCTGGATCATAAACTGTATATTGCACATATGCTCAACAGTATTCTCACACTCAGATGTCAAGGCATCAGCTGAATTCTACTCAATGTATATGTAGCAGCTGCAAGCTTTGCTTCAATAGCTGTCTTCATTTTGAAGGAGAAGACTTTGATGATTGAAGCAGGGATCCCACAGGATGTGAAGATCTAGGGTCCATCTAAGCGCGCAGCTCAGTATAACACACAAAATTGTATGAAGGTCAATGTCTTTGGAGGTATGTTTGTTTGCTCTACAATATTTTGTTAATGAAGGTTTGACCCTTGCACTGCAGCAGATTTGGAAAGCTTCCACCAATTTGTACTTACTACAGCCTGTATATATGTCTTCGGAAGTATGTTATGTTGTGTATGCTATATTTTTACGTGCTATATCTAGCGAGTACTGCAACATATGCTGAATCTTCACATCCCAACCCATTAAGAATACCTTCCAGCCAAAGCCCAGGTCATTGTCCAGTTTATAAGCCAGGCTCATACCATAGAGGACTCAATAATCCGATATGAAGCACCTGATGTTGTACATGAAGAAAAAAAGAAAATCCAAAAATAAAAAAGTCTCCAGCTACGTACGTCCAATCTCTGGCACAATTCACCCTTTTCCCTTCCCCATGTAACTTCACCCTACCAGCCAAAAGCAAGCAAAAGATAAACCGTTCATCCCAGCAGAGAAAAACTCTCTTGCAGATGTAAAAAAAAACTTTCGTCCCAGAAAAAACTTTCTTAAAGATATTGAAAACCATTTATCCCAAAAAAGATTGCCTTAATCCCCCATCCCAACCAAAAAAACTCCTTATTACTAATGGCATTTTCCAGCATAGAATAACCATTTTATTTAGTAACATATTTGTCTTTTAACGTAGATCACTTGCTTAGGGCTTAGAAAAATATATTTACTCTCACGCTAAGTGAGGTTCGACTTGTGGAAAGTGTCTTTGTTGAGCATTGAGATGAACGATGATAGATTGTCTCCTTGTACTAAGCTACTACTGTCGAGCATCAAGACTTTGGGAGTCAAAGAGGAAGAATGTCGCCATTGTTGTTACTTAAATCAGATTTCTACTGTGTTCAAAAAAATGACTCTAACGAATATCGGACTTGCTTGTGAAGCATTGCCAGTCCTGAAATATGGTGCCGCTGGTGATTTCACCATCGAGTTCGTCTCTCGCGCGTAGTTAAAAGTTTTTTTTCGGATTCTGTATCAAGTTTCTTCGGAGGTATGTACGCATGCCGTAGTTATTTTAGTAGGGGGCAGCTTTACCATATCTGCCGGAGCCGAGGGTAGGGACCCCCTTTAACAAAATATATTAGACAACAACAACAAAAACCTTAACTTAACTTAAATATATGAACTGGCCTACGGCGGTAGTAAGTTTGTTTGTTTGGTATGTTATTTTTTAACGTACAGATTTATTCAAGCAAGCTTCACTCACTGGGGCAAAGAGGATATATTGAAAGATCAACTTCGGTATAGAAGACATATCCCAACAATCCATTAGAATCAGATTCAGAACAAATAAATTTGGTCCAAACGAAATCCCGAGATGAAAATTTTTCTTGGAAAAATAGCATTCACCCTTCTATTGAGCTTTACTTTCACCTTCATAATCGAGCCTTCTAGCGCAAATCAACCAACTAGGTTATCCACATATTCCATTAGTCATGGTAATTCTCAAATTATTTCGGATTTAAATCGCAGAAAAATTTTGTTGTTACATGGTTCATCATCACTTTCTCAATCGCAATCAAGTCTAAGCTTACAAGGTAGAAATTTCGTTATGTTTGATCATGTGCAAGGTTTACGAGGCGGTTCTGGGTCTTCATCTTTACCCAGAAAGAAGAAAAAATCAAAAAAACGTACAAAAGCCTCTTCATCAACCTCTACTGATCAAAAGAAACAAAGCAAATCGACATCCAAATCGATTTCTGAGCAGGGAACAAAACAGATGAGTGATGCAATCAAAGAAAATGATTCGGCGAAGTTACTTGGGAAAGCGATAAGGTAAGGATTACTATCTTGCACTTCCTTTGTACAGAAATCTTTTCGACACATATTTAATTCTACAACGATAATGGAATATTTTTTTATTATTTTATGAAAATTATACATTTTTTTTCTGCAGAGATAGAAAGGATATATTACAAAAAGACCCAATATTACCCCCACCAATGGATGTTAATGACATTGACGCATCCCTTCTCTCACTGGGTCTGTCTTTAGGAACTTCTGATCCTCGCTCATCATTCTCAGCAACTAGAAATACCGGAAATGAACCAGGTCAACATGATACTTATGATAGTAATATCATGGATGGAGGGGGTGTTGAAGCAGCACGTACTTCAATCTTAGCTAACTATTTCCTCCAATCTCACGGTGGTGCATATGCTTTTCAATGTACCGTGTCCGCTTTAAGCGTGATTATGGGCATGATTACACTTCTATTGCCCACTTTGCCATTCTTATCTCCCAATAAGAATGTCTCTATTGAAAATTTACAAATTGTATTCCTTCGCAGATCCCTGTTATTTGCACTTTTAAAACATGCTTCTGGACTTTTAGCTGCTGCATTTTTGTCTGCTCGTCGCATTCCTGAAATTGGTTTGTACAAAACCAGGAAATTAGTAGAAGAATTGGCAACTGATCCTGTAGCTCAATATTTATTTTATTGTGCTCTCCTTCTTGTCTGGATACCTTCAAATATTCTCTCAACGAAAACATCCGGCACTGCAACAGGAAAAACGTCGTCATCAGAACTTCCTATTCCATGGTTTCTTGCTTCGAAAATACAACGACCAACTCTCTTCATTTTTCTCGGACCAATCCTATTGCGCGAAATAATACATTCAGCATGGGTTGTCTATGATGTATGCGTCATCTTAGGTTCATCTACTAAGTTATCACCTCTCTTGAAGATTTGCAAGAGTTCATTGGATGCATTCATGAGTATTTTGCTAACTCCCAAAGTTTGGAGAAAAGCAGATAGCCGAAGAAAACAACAACTACTCGCCAAACTGGTATCACGTGCATCCTTACTTTTAGAACTTTGTACAGGCACCATCATTTTGGTGGATACACTACGTTCACTTTTTCTTTATTCAGTTTCTCCTGCAGATTCTAGACAAAAGCTATTGGATCTAATGAAAAAAGGCCTTTGTGTAAGGTTGTACATAAATTACATGCTAATCCGTAAGAAAAAGATTATTTCCCTGGTTGGAACCATTCGTGGTGGAGCTAGTTATGTTCCAGACAGGCTAATAGACTTTTTGCTGGAACCAAAAAAAGCTATGGGGATATCTGAGAGTAAAAATGTTGGAGCGGACAAACTGAAAACAGATGACAAGGGGAGCTTGCGAGAGGGCAAATGGATAAACTACGTCGGCGATGCCTTCGGATTCAACTAGAGAGAAGGGTAACATTAACGCTAATTTATGATATTACTTTCATTGTAGCTTGCATTCAAGAAACCAACATCATTTTGATGGAAAGCTAACTTCATGAAATTAAAAATGTATTATTCAATTTTGTTTATGATATTACTTTCATTGCAGCTTGTATTCAAGAAACCAACATCATTTTGATGGAAAGCTACCTTCATGAAATTAAAAATGCATTATTCAATTTTGTTTATGATATTACTTTCATTGTAGCTTGCATTCAAGAAACCAATATCATTTTGATAAAAAGCTACCTTCATGAAAATTCAATTTTGCATTTCATCTTTGTAATTAGCTCGATCAATGTTGTTCTTTTCACAAGAGTGTTTTTGAAACACAAGCAACGGGCAGAGTGAAACATTCTGCTTATATCAAACCAAAAGTCATTCAAGCTAGAGAGCAACCTATTCTCAAAGTATAATATACAATGACTACTACGTGTGAATAAGACTTCGAATAATGTTGGTTTCAACAGATGCAGACTCGAAAACGGCATGTATGATGTTTCTGTTGCTAATTCAATGGAGCACAAGTAATATTTAGTCTACCCAGTGAATATTTTTTTTCATGGATCTGATCGTTACGACTATCCTAGATAGGTATATCTCTTTTCAGTATGATTCTTTGTCACAAGTCTTGATGATTCTTTATTTGTACTTGCATGTTTGTGTCAAGACGTCTTCTAAACTATCACTTCCATGTCTTGTTTGATGTCTTGTTTGATGTCTTGTTTGATGTCTTGTGGGAAGTCCATTTTCTTATAAGTAAAAAATACGATGTAAAGCTGCTTGATTGAAATAGAGGAACTACACATCAAGAAACATCCAAGAACTTAAACCTTGTATACTTTTACACCAATCATCGCATCTAGTGAATCTAAAGCTCCTAAATAGCATTATAAATAACTTTATGATTTCCATAATCTCTATATGGTACACTCAAACTCGTACTGTTCGTAGTTTGTGTTATGCTGTAAACACTCACAAGAAGTGTTCTTAGAGGACCAATGATACACATACCAATATCAACATGGTTGCTCTAGTAAAGAGTGGGTCACAACTTGAAAATGTGAAGTCATTTTCGCTCCTGTCATAATTCGAAGATGTATTGAGTAGGCATGTACAAAATCGTGGTAGCGTCCACGACATTTCTGATGTATATGGACATCTACGTACGCAGGGTCATAGAAATTATGTAATTCACGTTCTGTGTACAGCTTCGAATTGTTTAGCTTCCATCCGGTGAAAAATATGAAGACAAAGGGAATGGAAATTGTATCATCCAATTAATTCAACAGAGAAAAAACATCTATGACTCAAAATGCAACTAAGGCAAACGAAATAAGATGAACACCGAAAGCGATGACAATGTTCAGGTCTATCTCCGATTTTGTCCTATAAACGATCTCGAGGACAATTCTGAAAACTGCACAGAGATTGATGATGACAACACGAGAGTTAGATTGAACTTGGATAACTCTTCGGACCCTGATATATCGGAATGTGATTTCACTTTCGATGAAGTGAGTTATTTTTCATTCCATCTCTTTGAATGATTTTATTTCTTTTGTTTTGTGGCATACTCATCTAATTTTATTGGGCTTGTGTAATATAACTGAAATATATTATTCTTCGTGTTCCTCAACAACTAGATTTTTGGTTGTGATACCGGCCAACACGAAATCTATGACAAAATCGGATCACCACTAGTCAAAGAGTTTTTGTTTGGAAATGATTGCTGCCTTTTTACATATGGAGAAGCAGGGACTGGAAAAACATATACATTATTAGGTTCTGGGGGTTATAGGGCAAAATTCAATGATGACATAAGTTCCTTAAGCAGTTGCGGTGTTAGTGAAGCCCCATTAAGGCCACGACATATACAAGTCACCAATCGCCTTCCACCAAGACTTCTCAATATACCAGAGGAGCTAAAACCTACTCCAATACCAGGCTTAAAGCGCACGATGAATGCAACCATTGATCAAAAAAACCTTTCTCCAATAGAAAGAATGATGAACGCAAATGCGAATCATATCAAGGGCGAAAGTAGAAAGCTACAACTTAAGCCAACAATAACTCAAAAAAAAGGAAGAAAAGCAACACGTTCTTCGAAAGACAATATATTTTTTGATGGCATTGAGGATGCAATGGCAAAGACATCAGAGACTTCTTCAGGAATTTTACCATATATAATGAAGTCAATTTTTGAAAATATTTTCAATGAAATAATGGTGAAGTTTTCTATGTATGATATTCACCAAGAACAAATCCGTGATTTACTGGGACCTAAGGAATCCAATGCATCTTTCACAATCAAAGAATCGAATTCCGGTGTTGTAGTAGAAGGTGTAACCCAAGTAGGCTGTACCACAGAATCACAAGTAATGGGTCTGATTGAAAGAGGTATTGAAAATAGAAATAATACTTCAGGGAAATTCAATTATGGTGAGTTTTTTATTTTGCTACAAACTATTTGTCGACATTCGATGTATTGTATCAGATATTCATTGACAAAAACCTTTCAACACAGGCCAACAAAATTACATACGATCGCACATTATTTTTGAAATTACATCCGAATATTACGATGAAAAACGGGGACTTGAGATCTCTAATACATTTCGCATAGTTGATTTAGCCGGTTTTGACAATGGATTACTCGATACAATGGGAGGTATTGAAAGAAAATTATCAAATCGTAGTTTGGATATGTTAAAGAATGCAGTAATTGAACTCGGAAGTGGAGATTCCAACTTTAATTTTTATGATTCAAAGCTTACTCAAATATTGCACGACAGAGTAGGCGGAAATTGCAAAACAGCATTGATACTTACAGCATCTCCATCTGTGTTGCATGCTTCTGAAACTATGAAAACATTTGATTTTGGCAAATATATGCGAAAGATCGTGAAAAAGACTGATATTGATGAGGTACAATCTATAGAAGTTTACAAATCAAAATTAGCAGTTAGTGAAAAGACTCGGAGAGAGCTTATGGAAATAATAACTGAATTACAAAGCAGAGGAGTGAAATTACCAAAAAGAAAGTCCTCTCTTGGCATGAACTCAATAATTGAAGAAGATGATGAGTCTGTAGCATCCTTCGGGAGTGAACAACTAACAAAAGACGAGAGAAATAATTTTGACGACCTCTCAGCAGCTCGTGAAGAATTGAAAAACGTGTCAGTCTTACTTCAATCCGCATCTGAAAAAATGGATATGGATTTAAATGCAGCTAAGAAACTTGCAATATCAAATTCAGGGACGTTGCAGAGTGATAGTGGAACAGTACTAACATCTGAAGAAATAGATGCAAATATTGAAGCAGCAATGAGAGATCTAAATGTAAAGTCTAGTGCGTCCGGAACCAGCACAACTGAATTGAACGAAGTTCGCAAAGATCCTGCTGATGAAGAAAAAACTGTGCTGATTGAGGCTTTGAAAGATGAAGTGAATTTCTTGAAAAGAGAAAAGGAGGATCTATGTGCAGTAGTCAGTAAGCAGGAACATGACCTGATGGTTGCACAAAAAGACATAATTAATCTGAAGCTACGAAATAAGGATCTGGAGAAGTCTCTTCAAGGTGAGTTTGATAACCCAATTTGTTCGGTGTAAATATGATTTAATTTTGTACTCTAACATTTCTTTTTCCTTCCAAGAAAAATTACAAATCAAAGGACAGCAAAGACGAACTTCGAATGATGGTATTTCATTAACTCACACTGTTCAAAGCAATAAGTTATCTCTTGTAAGCAAAAAATATATGGAAGAATTTGAATCAAATTCTATCTCGACCATCGATAATAGCGACGCAATTCGTGTGTGCTTGAGAATTCGTCCCATGAATAAATTAGAAACCAGCAGAAGGAGTAGAGATTGTATAAAAGTTCATGAAAATTGTCAAAAGTACACAGTAGATTCACCACTTGATGGCAAATATGAGTTTACTTATGATAAGGTATGTTCTATAAATCAAATTTATGCTGCATTTTTTATTTTTGCCATCATACAACTTAAATTTTGTAATTCATAAAACTATGAAGGTTTTCCCGTCAACTGCAACACAGTCCAATGTTTATGAGTATGCAGGTGTGCCAATAGTTTCTAATCTATTGTCCGGGATAAATTGTTGCCTAATAGGGTATGGTATAAGATATAGTGGTAAAACAACTACTTTGTTTGGTTCTAGTCTTTCTGCTCCTGATCAAAATACACAAAGCGGCAATACTTCATTTTCAACAATTGATGGTGACAATGATGGTGATGATTTTGGCATTTTACCCCGTGTCATAAAAGGTATATTCAAAGGCATCTCGAAAAAAAATGATACACAAGAATTTACTGTTCGTTGTTCCTTTGTTGCGATATATCTGGAGAAACTTTATGATCTTTTAGATCCAAACATAAAAAAATCTTTATTTGTTGGTGAAGATGACAATGGAATAACAATCAATGGCGCATGTAAACCAGTGTGTTTCCGTGAATCTGAGATATACGCATTAATCTTAAGGGGTCGTGCATGTTATTCTGCATTAGCCAATCATTCAAAGCTACAATTTGGTAGCTCGTGTTTAGTTTTCATGATTGAAATTATGCAGAGGAATACTGAGTCTGGTTCTACTAAAATTGCACAGCTTCAAGTTGCTGATATATACGGTCTTGATGCCATACGCACTAGTCAAGTTATCGTCAATGAAACAAAATTAATCCAACATACCTTAACTTCTCTTACTCAGGTAGTTCAATGTTTGAATAAGGGCAGCTCATGTATTCCATATAAAGAATCAAAGCTAACAAGTGTGCTGAAAGATGCTTTTGGAGGAAATTGCAAGACCACTTTCATTGTAACGGCATCACCTAGTTCCGTTAGCATATCGAAAACGGTAAAAACACTCTTGTTTGGGAAAGAAATCCGTAAAATAACTAACAATCCAAGAGTCAACTACGAACACAGCACAAACTTATACAAGAAATGGTTGATATCTTGTGAAATGAGGCTCGGGGAGTTATCAGATTTTGTTACCGAATTTGCTCGCGAAATTTCTTCGAACGAGAGTTTTTCAAATCTTTTGTCAACAGAGTTATGGAAATCTATTGTTGCAATTGTAAAGGAAGAATCAGTTGAATGGAACCCGTGTAGGAAAGCTTTGGCGGAAGGTACCACTGGAGAAATAGAAAAACTCGGAATGAAATGGAAGGCTCTGAGCATGTACTTGTCCAAACGTTATGTACTAAATGAACCAACAGAACCTGAGAACTCAGACAAGATACGAAGTCTTCTATCTGATATTCAATCCGAGGTGCATGTATTGAGAACCCAGAATAAATTGCTGAGAGAGGAAAATTATTCTAATAAGAATGAGCTTCAGAATGTCAAAAACGATTTGAAATCCATCAAGTTAAAAATTTCAGTAATGGATAACAAATTGAAGCACGACGAATTCAAAGAAAAACTCTTCAAATTAATCCTAACGCGTTTACGCAAGTTAATTCTTAGATTACAGAATGACTTAACACGAAACCGCTCAGATGAAATCATTTCCTTAATAAATTCCATAAAAGGAATTCCAGATATGAGTGGATTAGTTGATGTTGATGCTCTTCTCAAGGATTTCAACTTGATATCCAATGAACAAATTGATGACGATAATGGCGACCAAGATTTCTTAAGTGAGGTTCGTTCAGCATACGAGGATCCACTAGGCAAGTCCATTAGAAATTTGCGTTTGAATCGCATGTCTCTACAATCCCTATTTTCAGGTTCTACAAATCAAAGCTTGGGCGCTAGTATTAACAAGAACAGCAGATTTGAGCATGATGTTAAAATTCAGGTATGTCTGAATTATATGATTTCAGTTTGATAATGATCCGATTCCAGGCTTTATTAATTTCTTGTCTATTCTGTCTTTTACTTTAAATTATAAAAACAGAGCCCTCTTGGAATGTTTCCCAAGAAACAGATATCTGCTGGTATGATTCTGAATGAAAACACGTCAAATGACACAACGGAATTTCTTGGCATAGGAAAGCATGATTGGTATCAACAAATGGAGTTACAAAATGAGTTAAGAAGAGTTACTCGGAAGTGTATCGATTTAAAAGTTAAGCTGATAGAAGAAGAAGCTCATGTCCAGGAGCTTGTCAATAGGAGTGGTCCTTTTTATAGAAAAAGCGTTTCACAAGAAATCATAAAATTAAGAAGAGATAATGATAATCTCATGCATAGTTTGAAGGCAGCAGGATTAAAAGTAAATGAGGTATGCAAGGACTTCAAAACAAAGTCTTATATTATATGATTCTCACTTTAATTGCGTACTTTTTTGTCACGGAACAGATTCAAACAATAAATGAAATCCTCGAAACACAGAATCTTGAGTCCAAAAAACATGTAACATTCCTAGAAAACGATTTTCACGACTTACAATCAATCTTTCGAGAAACAATTGCAGAATCTCATGATAAAGAGAGACAATTACGAGAACAGCTGCAACAAGCTGAGAAAAGAGTTGCTACATTACTAGAACCTCAATCCAAAAATTTAGAGTCCAGTAAATCAAACAAGCGAATTCTCCCAACAATGAACATTCCACTCAAAGGTCTTTCATCTTCACCAACACCACATGAAAAGTACATTTTATCAGCTCGAAAGCACACCTTCTTAACAAGAGGAGTACCTGTTTCCCAGCCTAAAGATGTGGAAGAAGGGAAAAAATTGATACACAGGAAAGCATACCGTAAAACAAAATATAGTCGACGTTCAAGAAGTATAGGAAATGCAATAGGAGGTATAAAAAAAGAAATCCTATACAATGCATACAAACAATTTGAAAACGTGAAACTTCCTGTTTTTGAAGGTACCCTAAAACTTCAGGAGTCAAAAGAGTCCCAAATAGCCCGCAGTTCTTACTTTAAACTAAGCAGGCGATAATTGAATTTCATAAAGATAATCTTCTGTGATAATGGTGTATAGAATACTTACATTTAATAATAGAGTTGTGTTAAAGAATATATATGCAAATCCTCAAAATTGGTGGTCAAAGCGGTTCTGATTTTTTTCCAAAACAAATCACACGGAATTCATTACAAAAGATGCTTAACTTCCTTCTTATACTTTTAATATTACTTACTCCAACTTTAATCATCTCCGTAATATTTATGAAATTCATCTAATTCAAATACATTTTCCAAGCTTCCTAAAAAGGTTGGGACGCGTTGGTGGATATCGTTTCGCTTTACATTCAAAATACGATCCTTTCCTGTAGATGCAGCCCCACCAGCTTGCTCTAAAATCATTGCCATTGGACACGATTCATACATTAGCCGAAGTTTTCCATCAGGATTGCCACGTGTCGCAGGATAGCCATAGATTCCTCCATTTATGAGTATATTGTGCACATCAGCAACGAGTGCCCCGATGTACCTGGCATTTGATCTAGATATGGTAGAGAAAGAGTAAGTTTTGACATCATATGCAGATGAATGAAAACAACAAAACTGTTTACCTTGCTTTTCCTGGGGATACTTTCTTCAACGATTCTATGAATTCTTGTACTGGTTCTGAGAAATCTTTCGAATTAGCTTCATTGAAGCTGTAAATTGGTCCCTGAGATGGAATACGCATGTCCTCAAGTGTATGCATGAAGACGCCTTTATCTGGATCTAATGTAAACCCATCAACTCCAGAACCCGTGGTCAAAACCAAAACTGTCGTAGCACTTTTGTGAATTCAGATTGATGGAAATGAGCAACTCAAATATCTTGAAAAGTGTTGTAAAAAAAACAACAAAAATACATAATAATACTCACGAATATAGACAATATCCTGCGGCAACAATTTCACTTCCATTTTCTAAGAAAGTATTGGTATCTCCTTCTACACCTATCGGTGCTTTATAGATACCAAAAATACTACCGACAGGGAGAGATGCATCAATATTTTTGGAACCGTCCAAAGGGTCAAAAACTGCAACATATTGACCCTTTGCAAAAGCAGTGCTATTCTAAAATAGTCGGATATATGTTGACTTGATCAGCATTGTATAAATCAATTTGAATCATAAAAGTTCTTTACTCAAAGAGTAGGTTCTTACCATGACGTCTGCGCATGACCTTGGGACATCTTCTTCTTCAGATGCAACAGCTGCTATGGTACCAGTACTACAACCACAGAGAGCTCTCATAAAAATTGTATTGCACAATACATCTAGTTTTTGTTGAACTTCTCCTTGGATATTTGTTCCATCTTCTCCAATAGCCAATCCATCAACCCCAATTGTTGCAGCTCCATACAAATCATCTGTTTGAGCACGTTGAACAATCCTATTTATTTGTTTACAAGCATCACCTATTGACACCAACACAGTTTCAAGATCCCGAATATCTTCATTTCTCCAAGACTCAACTTGGAGATACCTCAAGAAAGTTTTGAGTTTCTTTTTCTTTTGTTTTGCTGTAGGGACCAAAGAAATCGTGTTATCTTCATTGCTCATTTTCAAAGATGATTGTATCTGGACATTTTGGAACGCGAAATTATTCTTTCTCGATGTTGGCATAAACGCCAAAGATGACTTTATTATCATAAAAAGTGATGAAATAATAATGCTAATCTTTTGCTTTGACAGATACTGCATTTTGTTTTTTCTCGCTTGAGTATGCTTTACAAAGATGGCACTGCTGATTGACTTTATCTGGTTGTTCAAATGGAATTTGTCTATTTTGTGATGGATATTGCTCTTTCAGCATGCATTCATACCCATCAGAGAATTTAATACGAGAATGTACTTACTTGTCCACTTTTAAGATATGATGGCTTTAGTATGTTGATTCCTAATTGCAAAAAAGGCGAATGTTACACAATTCCACATACTTGTTCAATCATACTCTATCTTATATCTATTTACGAAAGGTGATGCTCTATATTCTACATCCGACACTACATGAAAATTACAATACCTTACTTAATTAGATAAATATATGCATGTTTTTCTATATTTTCTCTTCATTGGCACTCCTCTTCTTTATTTGAAGTTAGACCTAAAAACTCAAGATAAATAAAAAAGGATTCTGTTTGACACTTTGTATGCTTATCCCGTTTTTTGAAGGGCATATCCTTTCAACGAATGTTCATCAAAGATAATTCATACATTATGCCATAAAGAATTTCAAATATGTTCAATAAATATAAGGTGAAAAAAAGCGATACAATAGTGTTTCACTTTCCTTTTTCATGGAACCATTCATTTCAACATACGTTTGAGGTTATTAAAAACTATTCAGTTTGATATAATCTAAAACCCCTTGTCTTATACCTTGTTGGTTGTTCTTAAATCTGCTTCTTTTATTGCCTGTATGCGCATTTCCCATTCATTCCAGTAATAGGACATATCTATTTTCGATTCCAAAAAATGAGTTGGTGTTTCTGTAGAAGCATCCATCTGAAAAGATTCAAAGAACACAATTAAAAATTCCACTAAGTGCTCTCTAAGATGTGTGATTTGTTCCAAGCAATTTGACATACTTACCACTTTCGAACTCGTCATGTCACGGGATGCAAAATCTAACATTTCTTTTTCAATATCCTCCAAGCCCTGAAAAGAGGCGTTTGTCAAATATCCTTGCATGCTTAATAAGCTTATAAGCTCTGGTTTCTTTCCTGCAACTATTTTTACTTTATCTATCACTGTCTTTGGATCTCTTGTAAATTGCGACAATAAATCTATGCTATTGAACACGAAGTTTTTACCTTGGAAATGGGCTACACCGAGTTCTGGTTTCCCACTAAGTAAAAGTCCATTTTGATTGGCAATCGTAGAAGGACAAAATCCATCAAACTCCAATATCAAGTCTGCAAAATTTATTTTATGTTCGACTGGATCAAATAAGATTGGGTGCTCTTGATCAGATGTTTCAGTATCATCATTCCTATCAGATAGATCAGCTCCAGTAGAACTATTCAAATTTATCATTCCTTCATGTTTCGTATTTTGATCTATTATTCTAGAATTTGCTGACAAAGAAAGAATCATCTCAGGTTGGTCGATGCTTTTCTTTGGACTTTCATGAGATTCTTTCCGTTCAGCCCTCTTTAATTCTATGACATTTTCAAGTGTAGAATTAAAACTATTTTCAAATTCAAGCAAATTTTCAAGTCTATGTGATAGATCCTGAGCAAAATCAATTTCGCATGACATTCTATCATTTAGTTTTGAAGCTTCTGCAAACTTAGGAAACACATATTCTTTTGGAACTGAGCTCTTGTTGTTGATTGTTGACCTTAGTTCTCCAATCGCTGATTCATACGTTTCTAAAATACTAGATATGGAATTTCTGCATGTTTTTGTTTCTTGCAGAATTTCCTCTACAAACCGAAGAAATTGACGTCGGTTTATCAACTCATCGTTTAAACGACAACTTTGAGTTTCTGATATCTTTAAATTGCGCCTTAATTTTGCATATATCAAAGCTTCGCGATATTCTTCGCTTTTATCATTGGTTTTTTCAATGTATGATCTTAATGATTCTTCCAGCATTTTCACTTTATGAATCGAGCTTGCATACATATTGGCAAAATGGGGCTTTTTGTTTCTGCATTCTTTATTGAAAAGTTGTATTCCTAGAACAACTTCTGATATCTCATCTAGTTTCTTTCTCTTCTCATCTATGGTTGATAGGAAAAACGAATTCAATGTTGCCTTTGGGAAAACAGACTCAATGGTTTTATATATCTCCTGATCCATTCTTCTTCTAATTTCTACAGAATTGCTTATAATGTCGATTCGACTACCTCTGACGAAGTGGAAGATGTCGATGTACAACTGATTCATATATTCACTTTCATCAACATTTGAAGGGCTTTTATGGACTATAGAATCCATTTTATCCTCCCTCTCACGCAGTCTTGAATCACTTTTTGATTTTCGTTCTTTTTCATGAACAATTCGAGATGCGTTGAAAGACACTTGCATTTTTAAAGTTTCTACTGAAGGAGAATCTTTCTGAATAATTTTTCCAACAGATAGGGTTACTAACTCTTCCAACCCATCCTTGGTTATTTTTGTATCCAGTGCAAAAGTTGACGCATTTGCTTGAACAATAGTTCGTGCGACAAATGCTGCGAGATATTCTGAACATGGTACATCCAAACTATGACATTTTTTCACAATTTCTTGAACGACATCTTCAATCCCATCCATATTACAAAGCCTGAAGGTATAAAACAAATTATCCAATTTTTTCTTTTTCATTAATGCGCGATAACCAGTGCAAGGAAGCCTTGAATTCAAAGTTTGAATTCAAATTATATGAAAACGTATGCTCTTGACGAAATGCATGAAACTTATCAAACCTAAAATTAGTATCTTAAAAAACAGTTTGTTGAGGCGATTTGAAGTTTCAAAAATATTCTCACTGACACTGAACAAAGAAACGTAAAAGGTGAAACAAACATGGATTGTAGAATATTGAAGATGCAAAGAAAACCAGCAAGAAAACTTAATCAACATAATTTAGAAGGTATAAATGCTCGCGCAAAATGTCTTCGAAAAATGGGTGTCTCAGAAGATGATGTAAAGCGGGCGAAACACTTATTCGCTCAAATGATACCATTGCTGCCGGGGGATATGACATCAAATAAACCAGAGCAAATTTTTGGGTATGCAACTCCTCGATTAAAAAGAGAAAAAGCATTGAAGATTTTGGGAACTTCAGAGGATGAAGTAGAACTTGAAAATTCAAAGAACTTAGGGGCTTTAGGAATTGGTGGAAGGAGAAGAAGTTTTTGTATTGGACTTGGTAGGAGTTCGGTTGATTCTCACGTTACAAAAAGTCGTACTCATACTCTATCTGCAAGTGGACGGAAAGCTCTTTATTTGATGACATCCCATGCTAAAGCACGACGCAGATTGTCATCGTTCAAAGGAAATAAAACCATTGCTAGAAGACACTCAACAGGCGAGGTTTTTCTTATGAAAAATAGAAAATACAGTAAAAGCTTTATCTTTCCGGCTACTCTCTCAGAGTTAAAAGCTTCAAAGATGAAACATGTCTGATGGGCAATGATCATAATGAAATTATATCAAGATATTGTGTATTTTCAATTAGACTCCTCTTGCAAAGACAGTCACAGATACAGTTACGATCGAATTTGCCAAACGAATCATAATTTTGAAAAAAGATGCAAAGAGAAACTTTGGGTCCAAGTTGGTTCTCACTTTCTTTTGAGAACCCTAAATTTCATGATGTTCTTGTGCCTTTAAGAACTCTAGACTTGGCATAAATCTTAGTTTCTAAAATGCCTCCAAATGTTAAGACATACTGAGAAATATCATTGTCTTTGTTACAACTTGTAATAAAAACTGGACAAAACTGGCAAAACTAAAAAACACAGTAGTAACTAGTTATTAAACATGGCACTTATTATAATGTACACATTTGTTTTATTACGTCTTAGTGTTTCCATACTTTGATCGTTCGATCTTTACTTCCAGTTGCAACTGCACTGCCATTAGGACTCCAATCAAGGGCATAAACCTCATCAGCATGGCCGGGTAGTGTCTCCCTAGCTTTTTTCCCGTTAGGCATTTCCCATAACTTTGCAGTGCTATCCTTACTGGCACTAACCAGAAAACGACTATCTGAGCTCCATGCAACCTGATACACAGCTCCTACATGTCCAGTCAGTGTTGCCAAAAAGTCACCACTCTTTCCATTCCAAATTTTAACTTTTTTATCAAAAGAAGCAGAAGCAAAATAACGTCCATCAGGGCTAAAAGCAATATGATTGACTAATTGCTGATGTCCAGTCAATCTTTTAATAGGTTGTTTCTGTTCTCCAGGATGCCATAAAAATAACGTAAAATCATCTGATCCTGATACTAAGCGTTCTGGTTCTTGCACCCCCTTAAAACTTTTATATCTTTCCAATGCTTTCTGGATCGCATCTTCGTTACTGGTAATTTTTGTACATTTGTGGTCAAAGGGACCTGTTCGGCATATGTAATCAGAAGATAATGCTAAGGAATTAATACGATGACCATGACCCTTTAATGTTCGGACTAGCTTTCCAACATCTTTTGTGGAAGTTCTAGGTTCAGCACACCAAACTTTGATTGTACGATCTCTACTTGCGCTATAAATTAGTCCTTCTCCTCCCCATTTCACACTTTCAACACTATCCAAATGCCCAGACATGGTAACTTCGCATTTGCGAGTTCGAACATTCCAAATTTTGATAAGATTGTCTTTACTGGCCGTAACCAACCTTTCACAGCAACTAGCTATGATTGTAGTTCCATTAGTAGTTGAAGTAGCACTATCATGCTGTACCTTATATTTGATACGATGCATGGGTTCCCATGCCATACTAGTGATGTATTTAGTGTGAGCCTTGATGGTAGCAATGGCTTTTCCGGTAAGGGGGTCCCAGGTCATTAAAATACCATTTTTATCACAAGAAGCAAATCGTTTTCCATCAGGAGACCAAGCTGTACATAGGACGTGGTTTTTATGTCCATAGCAAGTATGGCGAGGTAAAGATGTGTTAGTGTCCCAAAATCGAACAGTTGTATCGCCTCCACCTGATGCCAGATGACGTCCTAAGATATAACAAGATACGAGGTAATTTTGATTTGGTGATAAAAATGATATAAATTTATGAGTAAGAATATTAAATGGAATGCAATTATGATGAAAAGAAACACTATTTCAAATCAAACAGAAAAAGATTGCTTTTTAGACTCACCATCGGGACTATACGAAACATGCAAAATAGCTTCTGTATGGCCAGGCATTGTATCGGTACATCTTGTAACAGGCCTTACTTTGAAAATAGCCAGAGGATGATAAGTTAAGGATAAAATTTCCTCAGTAGATAAATTATAATCCTCAATCAATTCCCTTATATTCCCTGTCACTTCAATATCATCTTCAATAATTTTGTTTGTTTTAGGATCTTTTCGAGAAACTTTAGCATAAAAAGAATAGGGTATACGTTTATCATCTCCATCATCGTCGTCATTTTCAGCAGCCAGCAAGGAGTATATCAACGAACTCATTTCGTCTGGATTACTGGAAATAGGTAAATCCATGTGATTTCCAACTTCCTCCCCATCTCGGTTTTTAAATTGAACAACTATACTGGAAGGCAAATCTTTATTTTCTCCATTTGGACCAGAAGGAGACCCATCGCTATATTTGTATCGTTTGTGCACTGAAGTGTATCGAAAGCCCAAATTAGAAGGATTATTGGCTCCCATGAGGGAACCTGATTTCCATGCGATTCCTCCAGCAGAAGCTGCAGCTGCTTTTCCTGCTGTCAAACTTTTTTTATCAAGTTCCATCTTCAATACAATTATAGAGCTTCCGAAGAAAGAAAGGAAATGAGAAAGATGATGTGTTTGATATGAAAATTGAGAAGAAAAGAGTCTAGCCACTCTTCTTACAACGAATTTGTGAAGCTTGAGGTCTTTTGGCAACCTTCCATACGATATTCTACGCAAAAACTTTATGAGGAGAAAAGAAAAAACTGGAAAGAATCTATGATGTTTGGGTGGTTTGGACCAAATGCTTTTTTGTTGAAATTATCACAATCATGTAACTTTCGGTACTTAAATTGCATACATTATTTGTACCAAACTTTCTACAGAGAATCTCAACAAATTTCCATTTTCATTTATTTTTATTATTATTTTTCACTCTTTTGGGTTGAAAAGCTTGATTTGACTGCTGACTCAATGAACAGGAAGTGTATAACATTCATTACCAAAATTTGAATTACAACATCGAATTCTCCC
>Ga0209092_10000799_pt1 | contig 31673 bp, 22 predicted proteins | sample FraStrMetagenome_FD_187446 | JGI IMG/M metagenome (GOLD analysis project Ga0209092, IMG submission 187446) | Marine eukaryotic phytoplankton communities from Arctic Ocean - Fram Strait ARC3M Metagenome (SPAdes) (version 2) | ecosystem: Environmental > Aquatic > Marine > Oceanic | place: Fram...
AGGATATATGATATTTTTATTATTTTCCACAAGGTGGAATAAAGATGATATCATTTTTTCACCTTCTTCTGCTTTCTGTGCTGTTGCTTTTGATGATTGTATTAACATATTCTTTAAGAGTGATATACGTTCATCCTTTTGTTGGAGCTCTTTTTCAAATTCTTTGGCCCGATCTTTCATCACAGTTTCTAATTTGTTAATATGTTTGGCTTTCTGATTTATATCAAACCTCAAACGATTTTTTTCTTTGTCAACGTTTTTTATTTTTGATTCCTTTGTTTCTTTTAACCGAAAGGGCTCTTCTATTTGTTTGGTAGTACCACTTATTTGACCCTGTATTGTTTCTTCTCTTAGAGTATCCACTTCAGTCATATCTATGTCTTCACGACTTTGTTTTGACTGCTGTTGTCTGCTTTCGAAATTAATTGTAGAATTATGAGAACTTTGAAAAGGTTTGTCCTTCATGGATGAACTTAGGTGACTTTGCTGACGTAAACCTAGTACTTCTTCTCTATACTCTTCGCATTTTGCTTTAAGTTTTGAGTTTTCTTCTTCTAATTTGCACACCACTTGATCATATTCAATCAACATACGCTCCATAAAAGGTATGAGCGAAGCATTGTGTGCATTGATTTTACAACAATCACAATGATGTATTATTTGATAAGTGTTCGAAATATCCAGAACCGTTCTTCCCAAGTTAGCGATATTTGCTTTATTCATCTCCGTCAATCAAGCAATTGCAAGTTCGATGTTTTTCTCTCGACATGGATGTCTTTATATATGGTGGTTGGTGATGATGAAATGATAGGGTCATTAAAAATGAAACCGCAACTCTAAATTGCACTTGATTTTAATGCACATGAAACAAAGAAAACTATAGGCATATTTGTTTATGAATTAAAACTACTTGGGCAGATTTTAAATATTTCACTTAATGAGAATTTCCTTATGTATGTAGTTGTCACATGTAGAATAATTTAGCATAAAAATATAGCCGGCAGGCTTGATACTGCAATACACATAAAAACCTTTTACCATCCGAGACTTCTGGCTATTGAAATTCCATTCTCGTCTTTCCAATCGTGCTTCAACATTTCCACAAGTTTTGTTATTCCATCTGCATCTTTGTAGCATACGAAATCATTGCTCCGATGATAATGTGATATACATTATAATTGTCATTTTCTTATTAGTTTATAAGAAAGTAAAAATCAGGCTGAAGAAATACCAAATATTGTATTTTACTCAAGATGTTTCCTTTCATCCGCTTTGGACTGCTACAATCTTAAAGGATTTCATATTTTGAATGTAATATAATCTACTCGACTCAATTTACAGCTGTCAAAAATATATGGAACAAAAAAAAGAGAAGTTGATTCGAGAATCTGAGTGTACCAGTAAAAGACAAATAATGTCATCAATGTTAGTGCATTCAAGGCAATCAAATCTACATTATCCTGTGTTTTCCGCACATTTTCTAATTTTGAAAGGTTGCAATAAATTAGTTTACTATTGTAATGAAGAAAGATGTGGGAAAGGGCTGGGAATGGTATGGTTGTCCTCTTTTGCTTTTCTAAACCATGATGTATACCTTCTTTCATACATTACTTGGTTCTGTACCCTTCGATTTTTTGAGTAAGTACAAACATGCGTACATATACCTATGTATAAGTTGCTGAAGTAATTATCTGATTATCTCAACGAAAATCCCGGGCTCCATCTTGACGTCTCTCTAGAGAGTGCTAAACTTTTGTGCTATCGTTTGCGAAGATTGAGCATAATAACGAGTAATAGAACCAAACAGAGAAGTGTTAATAACGATAATGCCAAGTGAAGAAGTTGTAGAGCTTTCTATACAAGAAACCAATGAACTCCGTATTAAGTTAGGTCTTGCTCCACTCCGCACTGAAAAAGATGCATCGGTATCAAATTCTGATGGAGCTGATGAATTATCTTCTACAAAGGCTAAAAAAAAAGATATCCATGCACCTGCTCCAGATACAGCTAAATTAGATCAAGCTAAGGCTAGGATTGAAGAGCGTAAAGTGGCTCGTGAAGTTGAGTCTAGATTAAAAAATAATTTCGCACATACAACACTAGGTGCAAATGATAATGAGAGTACAGATGCAACATCTTGGGCAGAACGCATGCGTCAGAAACCAGATGTATCAAAATCTAAAGCTAAAAATAAGAAGAAGAACAAAAAGTTGACAGATTCTTACACATCCAAAGATCTCGATGGAATAGAGGTCTCTCATAATGTGTCAGCCTTTGATACAAATGCGGAGACTATTTTAACACTAGCTGATGAATCGATTTTGCAGCGGAATGAAAATAAAGTTACTATAGGCCTTAATGACGAGCATAAATCTCGTTTGGAAAATGTTGAAATGACTGGTGCAAAAAAAACAAAAGAAAATTTACGAAAAAAAAGAAGAATTGAAATGGGTCAAGGGCATGCTGGTGGCTATGCTGCATGGGATGATGACGAGTTTGATGAAATGGGTGGAATTGGAGGTGGGATGGACTATAATGATGACTATGATAAACTGGAGTCTGGTTTTCTCATTGGGCAGAAAAATGACATAAAAGAAGATGAAAATACAGAAAACTCTTTTTTTGGCAAGAACAAGAAGGTTTCTTTAGATTCTTCATCATGGCAAAAAGGAAATGTTATGGCATCTGATTTCATGACCACGGAAGAGTACGAAAAAGAAAGGGAAGCAAAGAAAAAAAAGAAAAAAGAAAAAGGTTTCAAGAAAACAAAAAAGAGCAAAAAAAAGGAATCAAAAAAGAAACACAGAAGAAAGAAAATAGACGACGATTCAGACGAGGAAAAAAAAGAATCTAAAAAAACAACGGAATCCAGTTTGTTACATGATTTAGAATCTTCTGCAGTTGAAATCAATCATAATCACAATAGGAAACGACGTAAGCGAGAGAACGATGACGATCAGAATAAAGAAGAAATTAAAAGTTCTGTAAGACAAGATCGCTTAGAAAATAGCATTGGGAATACAGAAATTATCAATGGAAATAAAAATGAATTAGAGGAAGATGATCTTAAAAGTATGCACGCCAAACGTGCTAAATTCGATGCTGTTATGGAAAAAGGAAATCAACGATCAAAACAAGCTTTTTCCACAGTTATATCTCCAACTACTGCATCAAAACCAGTTCCAATTGAGCAGAATAAAAATGAAGATACCGAGCAAGACTACGATAATGAAGAAGATGACGCTTTCCTTAATGCTGCGTTGGCAAAAGCAAGAAGGCTGCAAAAGTTAAAAAAATTAAATGGTAACAACAATAAGAGCATTAACAAAGACAGTAGTACAGGGGAAAGTAATGTCGATGACAAAAAAGCTAAATCAATTGTGGAAGCTCTCCAATCATCTACAGATCAGAATCAGATGAAAGATCAATCAAAAGAAGCATCCTCCAATCGAAAAGGTATAACTTTTGAATTTGACCCTACTAGAGAATTTACAAGGGCTCTTCGTGCACGTGAATCACAGTCACAAAGGCAATCAAAACCAAAATCAAAAGGTACCCTCATTTTGAACGTTAATAAAAAGAAACAAGATAAGACAAATGATATTTTAGAGGAACCCCTCAACGTGGCTATGGATGTTGACATGGAAGAAGAAGAGGAAGATATTGAAAAACTTTCTGAACAGGTATCGACTCAAAATAACGATGAGGATATAGAGGGTCTTAATTTTACTTCTCAATCTAATCTTTTAGTGAATCGCGGTCTTTCGTCTACACTGTCTTTGCTGAAAACTACTGGCTCACTTGCCAGTAATAATACAAAAAACTCTTCGTTGCAAGAGAAACTTCGTGGAAGAGCAAAGGATAGACGAAATTATGAGGACTATGAATCCTTAGACTTAGCAAAGGTAACTTCTATTGGTTCCTCACGTGAAAGAAAGGATAAGGAGTTTTCAAAGAGAGAGATCAAATTAGAATACAGAGACGAGTATGGGCGTTTGCTAACTAGTAAAGAAGCATATAGGCAAATGTGTTATCAGTTTCATGGACATGGTAGTGGCAAAAAGAACGAAGAAAGACGGATAAAGTTGATTGAACGTGAGAGAATGGAGGAAGCGGGTGGAAGCGCTGGTATTGGAGACGGATTGGAAAAGAAAGAAGGGACACTTGGTGCTTTGAAGGCTACACAAAGGGTTACGGGGAAAGCTTTTATTGTACACAAAACTTAAAAGATTAAAGCTTTTGCATGTATTTTCAATCAGATGCAAGAGCTTAAATCTTTTTTCTTCAAATTCGAAGTCTTGATTTGTCCGGGAGTATTCTTTCGAACTAATGAGTCAAAATAAATCTATCTTAATATTCCATTTCGTGTATGATCTGATTTAGTAACATCATTCACATTGAAATGAATCAAGCTCGTATTTGTCATTCATATCAATCCGTAAAGTAATGGTTCTTTTCATTTAGTTTGAGTCATTCTGTAGCCTTTTGTCGAATTTCATTTTGGAAACCATCCTTTTCTTCAAGCTTCATAATGGCACAATTTATTGGTTCCAGAAAGAGACTTTATTATTTTATCGATTTCAGATGATGTTACACCAAGAAACTCAGTGGCTATGAAAGTGGGATAAAGGAAACAATCCCAATTATGAGATGGAAAATAAGCCGATCATAAGTATTTGATAGCATTAAGTAAGGAGAAGATTCACTCAAAAACATCTAAGATGCAGGAATAGATTATTCAACAAAGTACATCAAATTCCTTCATTGTCTCACATGAGAAAATTTGACTAGTAGCAATCAGGTCATTTTGTAGGGCTTGATCTGATGACCAGTGAAAGTGAAACATGACATTTCAAGTATCCACGGTGGAAGCTTGTTTAAGTCAATTCCATTTTTGTAGTACGTCAGAGAGCCCAATTGTCCTCATTGAAGAGAAAAAGATTACTCAGATGAGATGATGTTTTTCAATGTAGTAGACAAAAAAATCCACCCAAGCATAAAGTTTTGATGATGAAAGTTGGTTCGTTCGTATGTGCTTCTTTGATGCATGCATGAGCTGATCATTTTAAAAGTTTTCATAGCACGCACATGACACAAGCTTTTACGCGTTCTATATTTTTCAACGGTTTGGTTGTTTTTTTCATTTAAAAAAAAATGTAAACTTCTTGGATATCGATAGCTACAAATAGATCCTTTTCTTCATGATCAATTACTAACGACACCGAAGAGGCTGCCTTTGGGTAAATTCATAACGCTGTAAAGTGTGTGAAATTGGTTTAGTTACGACGCACAGCAGTAAATATAAAAGCAAAATTTCACACACCAGAAAGATTTTTTCAATTCTCGAATCCTAAGATTCCTCGATATTTCTTCCTACAGCAGAGTAATGTCTTTTATAGAGACAAAAAACCAAGAATTGTATATTCAGTGTGCGACTTTTTTTTTTTCACCATAGCAAGGCATTTTATTGGGTTCATTAAAAAGTGAGTAGGAATTTGAATTTATTCGATCAACTACATAATAATTGATACGACATAATGTTGAACTTTCTTAATCAAATGTTCAAATATGACGTAATATTTTATATTACTTAAAAAAAGCCGATTCAAGTTAGAGCCAGTGACACGAGTATGATAGGATGTTGAACAGCTGCCCGCGTTTCAAAATTCTCATGTCATACACATGCCAATCCATTTTTTTGGAGAGTTGAAGATTGTTCAAACGGTTCACATATAATTTTGTAAAGTCAATTTACGTAAAGGATACGTCGTGTGCTCGGCTGCTGACATTCTGCCAATCAAAGATTACTTAGGACTTCTCATTTAGGTAGTAAATAGGGTGTTAGGACACTTCCAACACACATTTTATCATCCATCATAAAGGAACAGAAGCAAATTCACATTGGAAAGAGACTTTGAGCACGAATGTTCACAATCGTAATTTGCTAACATTTTAATTCAACAATTCAAATGAAGAAGTTACAACCCCAAATATGGACAATATGCATTTTGTTCAAAGCAAGTTTCACTTTAGGGTTTCAAAACCCCATGCAAATGTATACATCTCCATCTACGAGCACAACTCATGTGATCCCTGACACCGGGAGCAATAGCAATTATGGAAGTCCCTATCTCTACAATAGCAATTTGCCGAAATCATCGCGGCTAATAGAGCAAGAACATCATTTATTAGAGGATAGAACAAATTCACTTTTAAATACACCTCTGCCACTACCAGTTGAATTTTATTCGGAAGCCAAACATGTCATGTACGCTTGGGCGAAAAGCCGAGCTTTGCAAAAAAAGTATCCTGGTCAACCGGCGAAATGTGCTTTGACAATCGAAACTTTATTAAAGAGAATGATTGAAGATCAGAGAAGTTTTCCCAGAGTGGAACTTCGAAATCAAATATCGAGTCCAGTAACATTTAGAAATGAGGAATTAGACACTGAGACTGAAATAGGGGTCAATGTTAATATGTATAATGCACTCATACTTGCATGGGCAGAAAGCGGAATAGGAGATGCTGCATTTGAACGATGTCAACAAATACTGGAATCTATGCATGATTTAGCATCTTCGAATTCTGGCTCTTACAATATGAAACCAAATTTAAACACTGTGAGAAATACTTTGTATGCTGCTGCATCAGCTGATTCATATGCAGGGCTGAAAGCTGAATACGTATTGGAATACGTCACTCAACAAGAACTAATTCTACCTAATGCTGCTTGCTGGGATATTGTGCTTTATGCATGGAGTAAATCTGCAAAATCTAATCCTGGTAGTGCACAAAGAGCACAAGAAGTTCTTGATTGGATGATAAAAGAGTCTTCACCTAAAGAAGGATATTTCTCTCTTCATTCTACTGTGTCTACTGATGATACAAATATAGTGAATCGAAAACTCCAACCAACATTGCAATCTTACCGTAACGTCGTTCGAGCTTGGGTCAAATCAGATGATCCTGATGCCGCTGCTAAAGCTGAACGTGTTGCTTGGCAACAATATCATCAATTTCCTAATCTTTGGGATATACATACATGGTTGGCCGTTATCAAGGCGTATGCTCGACGTGGTAATGCAACAAAAGCTCATGAAATTCTAAATGCATGTCGTAAACATGCCAGCAATGAGGCTGAAATTCCTAATGTGTGTTATGCCTTAGTCTTAAATACGTATTCCAATAGCCCTGATAGAAGTGTTGAAACAGCAGTAGCCGCCGAAGACTTACTAACTGAAATGATGGAACTTGATAAGAAGACCAATGGTGTTATTCGACCAAATACATTCTGTTTTAATATTGTCATGCATGCTTGGAGTCGTACAAAATCAAAAGGGGCGGCTAAGAGAGCACATCGGATCTTTAATCGTATGCAAAGATTGCATTTAAAGCAGATGAAGGAAGAGCAACCTGAGCTTGCAGAGATGGGTCTATTGCATTCTGCCAAAGAAGAAAATGGAGTGAGATATCCATACAGGCCCAATTCTATATCTTATCACATTCTCATTAAGGCTTGGTCATGGACAAGAGGATTAAGAGCTACCCTGAAAGCTGAGAAATATCTAGATGAAATGGAATATATCTACTTCTCTGAAAACCCTGAACATATGAAACCGAATGTCAGAACATATACATTAGGTACGTCATGTTAGGTTTTTCACAATTCATACTCTACTTTCTCTCGTATTTTCTCATTCTTTACTTGCTTAACATAGTCATGAATGCATGGAGCCGTGTACCTGTTCAGGATTGTTCGGATGGAGCATCTAGAGCACAATCTATCTTGACTCGTATGGAAAATATGCACTCGGAGGGTTCAATGCCTACATTAAAACCCGACAAAAAGTGTTATACATGTGTTTTGAATGCATGGTCTAGATCTAGACAACCTAACAAAGCACAACAAGCCTGTGCTCTATTACAAAAAATTGAATCTCTATACAAAGATGGGAACGAGGAATTTAAGCCTGATCTTTGTTTGTACAAAACTGTCATGAATACAGCTGCATTTATACCTTTTGAAGAGAATATAGGCCAGCAGCAGAGAGACGCCTTAGATATAACATATCAGACATTTATGAATCTTGATAAAAATGGTCATGAGTTTGGCATGGAGGCGGATAGTGTCATATATAGCATGTTTTTGAAAGCATGCCGGAATCTAATGCCTGCAGATTCATCGAGAAACTCCGTGGTGAAAGCTGTATTTGGCAAATGCTGTCGGGAGGGACTTGTAGGCGCAATTGTGTTAAAAGAATTGAAAAAATGTTGCGCACAGAATGATATAGGACAAATTTTGTGGAATGAACTTATTTTGGAGAATGCTAGAAATAAAATATCCGATTTAAATGGAGAAATTCCAAATCTTGAAGATTTACCGCAACAATGGAGCAGATTTGTAAAGAAAAACCAACCAAGACCATGAATATAATGATAAAAATAAAGCATTGTAGATCTTAAAATGAATTCTTTGTTTGCTTGAGGATGCTTATATATATATTATTAAATTGAATTCGATAATAAGATTTTCAAATGTGCATTGCATTTTATTACATATTGCAACACCCCAACGTGAGACTTTCTTGTGAAGCTTAACCGCGCCGAAGTTTCCAACTTAACATGGCAAGAAAGAATGATTTATACAATCTCAACAACTCTGTTTTATGGTATATTCTTCTCATGAACTGCTGCCGTGTCTGAATTTTTTGTATCATCTTTTTCTTCATCTATTTTGGGGAAAGTTAATATTAAAATTATTTGTATCACCCCCAAAAGGACACCAATCAAGTTAGGAACGTACAAAATAGGATTAACAATAGCCAGACCATAAGTGCCCCAAAAGGCACCATTAAGAGTATTCGTTAGCATAGTCCATCTATGTATAGATACCGAGTTTCTAGTCTTGATCACGGTGATCATTGTGGACAGAGGCGCCGCGAAAAAAAACAGTAAATTTATATTGACAATGATTCCAATGATCGATTCTTTTGTCGTCTGTGCTACATTCAAAAGGGCAACTAAAGAGAACACAATAACCCAAATAGTGATGATGATCATAACTTTAGTTTGATGCGGTGCTGGGATATTCGTTTCTTTTTTGCTTGCATCTGAAATTGCTCTTTCCAATCTATCTTCAAGTAATACATCCAACAGATCCGAAGAGGGATCATGTTTCATAGTCTCAAGAATAGAATTTCTCATATTTTTTTGCATGATATCTTGATATTGAAGTTTTGTTGCGACAAGATTGAACCATATGGACAAAAGGAATCCTGGCGCATTTCCAAAAAACACGAAAAGGTCCTTCCAACAAAATGAAACATAAAAAACAGAAATAATTTGGTTTAAAGATAGGAACGGCGGTTTTCTACAAACTATCCATGTAAACGTAGCATTTACTCACCTTTGTAAAGTATGAATAAGCTACCCAACCAGCACAATTTCCTGTCATGAAAGCCCTAGTAAGATAATGATCACACAGAACATACAACAAGCAATCGAGATAGAAGTTTAATTCATCTCGATACAATGCGCATATCACATTTAATGGAAAAAAAATCATGTACTTACCACGGTGTAGGATTTAAGGATCCCAAAGATCCATTTGAGAGGGCTTCTTTAAGAGATCTAAATGGCGCTGACAAGTAATTACACAGTTCGAGAACACACAATGAATAAAATAAAGTGAGATTATTCATGGCTTTATTTGTGAGCAATATTCGCGGAATTATTCTTCTTAAAGGTTCCAATCAACAGTGATTACTCAAGAGAGTGTTTCCATGCAGGAAAATTACTAATGAGGTCCTTAATCTTACCTGAAAACATGAAATTTCCGATTATTACACCAAGAGCTGGGCAAACATATTTGGTTACAATCTCAGAAGCAGTCGACATCCTTGATTATCAATGAAATATGAGTCTGGTACAATATTTATAAATTTATCTCATTGAAGAAGGATAGCGATCGTTGTATAAATCCTTGCGAATAAACTTCATCAATCTCATTTTTGTTCAGTTTGTGGTTTTGATGAAATTATTTTGACATGCGTACGCTTTTCTATTCTCCGGGGCCGCCCCGGCAACCCAACTCGGGACTTATTGTAAATTTTTCTATCTCAGAGTCATCAGTTGTAAAAAGCCAAAAGTCATAAGTTATAAATAGCCAAAAGTCATAAGTAGTCATTCATGGCTTTAATCATTAAATGATTGCAGACGTTAAAATGACTATTAACCTCCTGATGTTTTTTTAATAGAAAAAAACCATCTTTATCTAGTCATTCCTCATTCCAAAGAGTCAAAAATACAAATTTGATCGAAGCATAAGCAACGTAAGATTTTTTTAATGACTGAAGCTTCCACTACATGGCATATTATTGATAGCAACTTTCTTACATGTTATAACTTGAATCTTAAATACACTAATAGGAGATTCATATAAATATCACTTTCTGGAAGCACCCTTTCAATCATCTTAAACAGAAACATGGTGAACCGAAGCAAAAAGATTTCAGCGATTCTTTCAGTCCTCTCTCTTTGTGTCATCGTGAATGTATTCAAGTTTTCTGGAGAAAATCGAGACTTATCCATAGCATATGAAAATGGAGGGTGCTTCGTATTACCAGCTCAGGAAGTTGGCCCGGACGTGAAACCAATTTTTACGGCATCGTATCCCGGATCAGGTGCACGAATGACTTGGAACCTGATTGAGGCATTGACTGGATTGGTGACTGGAGATGAGTGGTACAGTAATGGCCGTGTTAAGGATGTTGTGTCGGTAAAGACGCATTACCCTCATCCAACTAATGGACGTTTATTGGATTGGGCAGATGAAGTTGAAAGAGCATTTTTACTTTTTCGCAATCCTATGAATGCTATTCCGTCTTTTCACAATTTTATTTATGAAAATGAGAGACAAATTCAACACCACACTGAGGTAAGCACTTGCATAGTTTTTTTATACTCCAAAGTCACCAATACTCATGCAACATACAATTTTTGTTCATTATAGAGAGCTCCCTTAGATGTTTGGGTTCATTGGCGCGACAGAAACTTCGACACTCAAATAAATGCCTGGAAAGATCATTTCGAGTACTGGATGGACAACTATGCCCCTGATAAGAGACTCGTAGTTCCTTATGAGCACTTAGTCGACAGAATTCAAGGTCCTGCAGTAGCAGTAGAACTCAATACATTCTTGGGTGAAGGCCCTGGTGTGGATCCCATAGATAATGATTCAGCGCCATGTGTATGGGGAACAGTTGTTCATTATGAAGATGGACCACACAACGTGCCCAATACTCGTTCAAGGCTTCCTCAAAATATGACATTTGTAGGAAGTTATCCTATTTGGCCTTCTTCCCAACGTGAGGGTCCCAAAGAAAGAGTTTACACCAAAACTCAGTATGAAAATATGATCAAAATCATTGAAGATTTAGACCGAAAGTATGCTCCAGAAGGAGGTAGATTCGTTGCTGCATTGAATATGTATTTAAATGATATCAATGCATCTATGGAAGCTCTAGAAGAACGAGAAGCCAATAGAGAAGAGGAAAATAAAAGTGATGAACAAGAATCCCATGACGGAGCAAACGATGAAGAATCAAGAAATGAGAATCATTCGTTAAATGATGCAGAAAAAGAAGCTATAGAAAGGATTGAAAATGCTGATGTGGAAGAAGCTGTTCAAAGGTAGATGATGGCTGTAGAAGAAGTAGATTTCTTAGGTAAAGAAAGCACAGATTTTTAATTCAAAATAGAAAAAAATAAATGTATTCTTTCATACTTTAGAACAAAAGATACATTGAGCATGAAAAGAAAGTTCTAATTTTCTATTGATTACTTATTATACATTTCTTTTTATTAGTTCAGGAAAAGTTCGCAAGAGTAGAAAAATATCATTAACTGAACGATTGCAAGCTCCTGCCAACATAAATGGATAAAGTTTAGTTTGAGGGTCTACGAAAGAAATCATTTCTGGGGCTGCTTGTATAATTTGTTCTATTCCACTTTTATCCCAATCCTTACCGCATTCAATTGCCAAAGTCAGCGGTACTTTTCCAACGCCATTTGAAACTGAGGCTGCTCTCGAATATCGATTTAGTGTAAGGTGAATAAAATTCGATTGTTCACAACTTTTAGATGCCGCAATATGAAGAGGCAAATTTCCACCTTTATCTTGCTCACGAAACTTTGTTTCAGGTGATATTTTAATCATGAAGTGTTTGAATGTAGATGGTAATATATGGTCTGGTAAATGGAGAGCAAGATGGAGTGGATATTTTTTATTTTCCTCACCCATGCCATTTGAGCCTTCATCAGTAGTGGTTTGAAAATAAGCATCTAGTAAAATTTGAAGAGACCCTTTCAACGTTGTTAACCCATCGCAATCCATGCCCTCAACAAGATATTCTAGATATGAAATATCTCCCTTAATATTGGCAGATAAATCGTCTATCCACTTTATATAAAGTAACTCCAAAGGAGTCTTTTTGTCAGCATCTGTAATATCTCTTTTTATACAATGGGCTGTATGATGTATTGCCTCTGGATAAGCTGCCAACAACTTTCGGATAATCGAAGGAGCTCTCCTATTTTTTATTGCTACATGAAGAGGTAAAAGCCCATCTGTATCTAATAATCTCGTTGCCATTGGAGCAGCACCAATAATAAACTCAACTACTTCCTTTGAGGCATACCCGCATGCATAATGTAAAGGCGAACGCAATCGATTGTCTAGACGCATTAGAACGGATGGATTCACTTTGAAGTAGGATTCGACTATATCGAGCGGCCCCCCCCACCAGCATGCATTGTGTAAAGCTGTTTCACCACGACGAGAGTTTGTGAATTCAGTAAATTCAAGTTTATTTGGATGATCTTGGAGCAAGCTTCTCACATATTCCCAATTTCGATATACCACTGCCCGGTATAATGTGCTGTGCTCCATATTCAAAATCAACTCAGTTTTCTCTGATTCTGTTTCTCTCATTTGTGAATCAATATTGCTCGAATAGAAGTTTGCCGGACATGCAAAAGCTAAAAATATTATCGTATTCTACGTGCACCTCAAATTTTTACAAAAATGACGAACATGCCCACAACAATCCAAAAATAATTTGATTTTGTCCAACCTGCTGGTAAACACTTTCTTTCCAGATTCAAAAAGAAAGTAAGCATTTTCATGCATATGTCCACTAGAAATAAATTGAGTGAAGTATAGAGGTCGTTTTAATTTAATGATGTCCTCAAGATTTTTCCTTAATGAAATATATTTCCTGCTCTTGCAAAAGATAATAATTTTACATTTTCCCTAAAAGTACACTGAGCTCAATATTTCATGAGTGAACAATCTTCTCTGAAATATGACTTTATTTTGATGCAAGCTCTTTTTTCCATGCAGCACGCATATCTGCATAGTTTGCAAAGCCAGTTCTTGGCAAAACAATCCGGTTCCATGCCTTTTCAAAACATTTCATCATCTCATCTTTGCCTACTGGTGGTGCTCTCTTTTTTTTCTCAGCATTGGACGCGACCTTGAGTCTTGGAGGTTCTTTTTGTGGTTTTTGGCCACTTACTTTTGGCCAGTACGAATAATCCATACCATGTGCCCGTTTCTGCACGGCAATATTGGTAAATCCATCGAACCTAAGATGATGCTCTTTGGATGACATAAATTCAACTGTGCTTTGTTCAACGACTTTATTTATCAATTCAGGCTTGGGTTCAATGCCCATAATTTCCGCAAGGCGTATAACAGAGCCCTTATGGTCAGCAATAACGTCTTCATAAAAGAAGAATGCTACACGAGGATCATGACGGTTCTCCCAGAAATCACACAAACTAGTCATGTGTTTGTCCATGACTCCGAACAAAAGGCTGATTGTGGAAAATTGATGGGCAGTACATTGATCAGCACATTCAAAGATATTATTACATACATGACGATAAAGGGAGTATATAGCAGAAACATCATGACGATAGAAGTAAATGATTTTACAATCACTTCCGTCAAAGCTGCTGTAGGGCAAATGCGATTTGAAAACTCTAATATCGGAGTCAGCATGATCGGCATTCATATCAGTGGCACCAGGTCCAGCGGCAGGATCTGGAGGAATGGGCCTATCTTCATCCTTCCCAAAGAAACCTGTGAGCCTAGTTTCGATCCATGGTTGTACATCTGCCAGATCTTGATAATAGTTCACATTCTCGTCACCATTTACACGTAATTGTTGACACATGTGTTGACACCAAGTTGTACCAGATTTCATTGGAACAGCACAAATAACATCTGTTTTACGAGCTGTCCAATAATCAGCTAGGCGATAGTCATCCGCCATCATATCACCCTTACCATTTTCTTCTATTAAGTATTTGTTTTTCTTAATTTTCTTCTGAATGAACATGTATTTTGCTGTTCGGAAAATAACAGGCAGTGCGCCAAAGACAGCTGCAATGGATGGGATCTTGCCTTCGTTCTCCATTTTTTTTAGTTTGACAAAGAGAACGCCAGAGCCCCCGAGGGCAAGCGTTGATAGAAGTTTAATGGTCACTGACATTTAATTCACTTGATAAATAATGATTGAAGCTGTCTGTTTCTGTTTTGTTATTGTAGGAACCAAATTCCGTAATGTAGTGCTCTTTGTACAAGAAATGCATCGCTTACGTCAGCTGAAATAATTGAGAATATTTCATAGTCTGCAGCTTACGGATGAATCTGCTTTTTTTATTTATGCTTTCGGATTCTCTCTGACTCGATCATTAATACTGACCTATTTCTTTTAGGTTTAGTTTCCGTAGACAAACGTTTTAAAACACTTAAACTTGTGATATTAATTATTGCGTTCTATTTTTCATAGATTAGTTTCCAAGTGAAACACATACTTATTTATTTAGCATAAGCTTTCCTGATTTAAATAGCTTTCAAAAATTAGGCTCAGTTTGACAAAGAGAGCGCCAGAGCCCCCGAGGATAAGCGTTGATAGAAGTGTTACCGTTCTTAACATTGAATTGCTGGTGAATGAAAAATAGGTGAAGTTGTCTGTTTCTCTACCATCCCTGGAATCAAGTTTGGTGAAATTATCTTGGAACTACGACAAAAGGAAAACGCTAACCAGCTGACATGATAGAGGTATGACTTAGTATGCTGACTTTTTATTTATCCGTTTGTATCCTGTCTGACTCGATCATATTTTCATTCATATTCTCGTAATGACGCGTATAATAATAATTGTAGTAATCTTAAATCAAATATGGTTGCTCAACAACCAGTTTTGCTTCTTAAATAGCTTTCAATTTTATTTATATGGAGCCATTATTTATCAATTATTAATGTTGCATTTGCAATTTGAGTGTAAATAGCTTTTGACTATAAGTTGTAAATTTGTATAAATGGTGATGCGTTTCCGTATTTGATTTTGTGCAAGTATCAATATTTATATAGGACAAGTGAGTCGTGCATTTGAAGTTTTACAAAAGAAATTTTGTGTTTTTCTCAAATAGCATAAAAAAGGTATACTTTCGTCGACGCTCTCTCTAGAGAGTATAGATAGAAAAAGAGCATTAGCTTGTTTGTCTTGAAAGAGCTAAAACTAAATATTCCAACATGATTATCTTTCACAAAAAAGTTGATCAAAAGAATTATTTAAAAAATCCCCGTATCCAAGATAAAATCACAGAATTTCATGTCATAAAATATAACTTGATCCAAGCACATTGTTCAGTGGTGATGATGTAATATCATTGGAAACTGCAATCCAGGAATTAAATTATAATGTCTCTGATAGTACTTCTTTTAGATTAAATTCTCATGAAACTGAGGATGGATCTATATCAGTGAAAATAGATGTGCTAGGTAGGTTAGCTTTGGAAGCTAATAGATGCCATCAAATCCAATACTAAATTGGAAACTTTATGCCTACCTTCTAGTAACACCTACAATAAGGATTTGGTTTTTATCGGACAAGCTATCCAAAGTCACCCTACGCTTGAGGCAATTCATTTAAAAAACAACGTTGTGCGAGTTAAACGCGAGCAACTCTGAAATTTATACAATGGGTATCAGGTTTATTGCAGAACGACTCCATGATCAGAATGAGAAGCTTACAATTTTCTAATTATCTTCCATCAAAGCATTAGACTTAAATAAGTAAAGCACTATTTTCATTACATCCCTTCCTCTATCCCTTCATCACTTTTGAATTCTGGATTTCATGTCGTTGATAATGCATTGGGAAAAGCCAAAAATTAAACACAAAAGGAGCTCAATTTTTGATGCTATGAATTCTGTAAAAAAGGGATTAAAGTCGTTGCCTGATGCTTTGACGAAGAACAAGAACGAGGAGGATCTAGATCTTTCATACTCTAGGCGTTCTGAAACAAGAGCTAAAGTATTTGCAAAAGTACTTTAAAAAGAATACATGGATATTGAAGGTTTTATCTTTGCAACATCCCGTGAAATAATGAAGAATGAAACTGAAAAGAAAAGCAATGAAAAGGTGATCTTATATTGTTTAACGCAGACGACATAGTTATGCAGTATACCCATGAAATTAAAAAAATGCGAGACTGTAATAGTGTACCATAACAATCAAAATAAAAGACCATGACTTTCCCCTAGGAAAATGTTCGTTTCGGATATGTTAGATTCATAGAAGTTGATGGACATATTTATTCTTTTTCATTTGATTCCTTCGTAATACTTATACTTGACTTTGATCGGATAGTACATTTATAGACACTACGGCCTTGAGGGGAGGACTTCTCAACAAAGAAGCATTCTATCAATATCTTTAAACTAAGAAGTGAAAAGAGGCGTTTGCTGCTTCTCTTATTTAGGAAGAATGGATATATTCCGCATTAACAGCAGGTTTCTCTGCAGCCGAGTGCTCTGATTATTATAACTCGCATTCAGATTAACGGCTTCGTCATAGTAATGGATACGGATCCACATCGTATGATTCAATGAAAATAAATGTGTATTATTATGAAAATAAGTTAGGAGATGAGGAACGGTGTTCCCCATATTTGCGCATTTTAGGTTCTAATTCACAAAGAGGGATGGTATTCCAATCAGTGATTAAATGAACTAAAATGGCTATTTTCATGATAATGATTACTATATAAAAGAAGTCGTATTTTAACAAAGATTACAACATGAACAACGAAAATTAGTTCCCTCACAATCCGCATAGAGAAAGGCAGTACTATCACATAGATCATTGGGCATATCACCTGAAAATGTGCATTCTCGTAAATCAAGGAAATCCAAAGAGTCCATTTCCTTAAACCATACAGGAATTCCACCTTCTCCTAAACCTGGATTATCACTTATATCCAACTTGGTCAAAGAATCTAAAAGTTTTAATTCTTTTGGAATCATTCCAGTTATTTGACTGCTAGCAAGATTAAGCTCTACTACAATTCCACCACTTTTACAACGAACTCCATTCCATAAGCAAGGGTCAACACCATCATTCAACCAGCTATCTTTCCAGTGTGGCACGGTTCCAACTCCATAGACATCGTTCGTTACCTTAGTTAAAACATGTTCCGTTGAAAAATAAAAACACCATAATGCATAATGCTGAAGGACAAGTTCTTTTGGTAAATTCGATTCTTTCATGACCATATCCAAAGCACGCTTTTGAGGAGACCTTGACTGAAATTGGTATTCCGAAGTGGAAGTAACAATTCCTTTTTCTACGACTGACTTTCGAATCACACCTTCCATTCGTTGTGTGCCTATAAAAATATTTCTATTTGATAGTATCCCAACGGCAACAGATAAGGCGATCGTCATGAGGAGCAATGATGCTGATAAGAACTTCCACCAGAACATGGACTTTATGGTAGCATTTATGGATGCACTTGTTTTTACTTCTTCAATAGAAGGTAGCTGGTCATGCTGAACTTCATTACTCATTGTCGTTCACGCTCTTTTGATGTTTCTTTTGTAACTAATCATATATTGTTAGTAAAGGGACCAGTGAATTCGTAAAGTATATCACCCAAAACGATGACACAAATATAAGACAACTAAAAATCCTAAAGCGTGCATGACATAACAGGTGCCCTAAGTAAGCCTTTGCTCTAGACATGTCTTGAACGAGTTCGGCATTGAAGTTGTTAGTGTTATCGTAGAATATTGATAAAGAATTTTTCTGGGACTAGATCAAGATGCCATGTGCCTAGCGTACGCCACCAGTATGCCCTCCTAAACCTTTGGATCTTTCAAAAAGCAAATTAAGTGATTTATGAAAAGTCGAAATGTCATCTATTGCTCATATACTAGTATTTGAAACGAAACACAATGATTCATTCCTTTTTTCGACTTCTAGCATTGACTAATACAGTGCTTTTGGCTAAAAGTGCTAAGACCTCATTTGTGGATGATGCAGGAACAACACATGAAATTCCTAGCGGGGCTAAAATTATGACAGGTACAATGGATGCTGTTACTTTATTCCATTTTGGAATGGAATCATCCCAAATCATGGGTACATTTGGTGAACGATCTGCGTCAGGAAGTAACTTTGGTGGTGTCTATCATGATGTACGTGCCCTTCACTTTCTGAAAGGTTCATACTTGACATTATACAATTATGGATTCTGACTTTTAAGACGTGATATTTTTGTGTACAGGGGAATCTAGCAGATCATGGAGACCACGCAAACATTGAATACAACCCTGAACATTTTCCTTCTGATCCAGATGAGGCAGAACGTGCTTTTCTCAATATGATTACAGATTATTCTCCATCTTGTTCCTCCAGCAACTATTATTGTGCAGAGGTGAATCTCGAAAAAATCAAGGCTGATGGATGGCCAGATGTTATTATATTTGGAAGCTTTTACAGTTTTCTTTTGACCGAAGATATACGTGGAAACGCTACAGAAGCTGGTGTTCCCATTATTGAATTAACCACTGCTTATGGATCTACTCCAGAAGCTCAAGTTCTTCCAAGAGGAATGATTGAAATTACGGAACGATGGGAAGAGTTAGCAGGAGCTTTAATGGATCCAGAAGAAGTAGCAAAAACTGTTGAAGGGGATAAAATGTCATTTTGCAAAGCAGCTGCAAAATTCAAGAGGCAAGCATCCATGGCTCAAAAGAATGGTGTACGGGCAATGGCAGGATATCTACCTTATGCTGGTACTGGACCAAATGGAGAAATTGGAGCCTTTCTTGCATCTCCAGAACGTGACACTGTACTAGCCATGCTGGAAGAACTTGGAATGCCAATTCTTCATAATGATGCTGAACCTGACCGGGCATATGAATATCAAACCGACTTTGTCACAGGTACATTACCATTTGAGAACATTATGTCTGCAGGAACAGTTGGAGATCCTGTTCCTTACTATGTGGATTTCTGGCTCTATGATGATCGAGTAACTCTTGATTTTATCACTAATGCCTTCGCACAATCTTGGCCCAATAAGGCTGTTCTATCTAAGCAATATGCCTACTTTCCAGCCAATTCACGTATTTTTTCATACCGTCATGCTGCTGATATTTTAAATGTCATTGGAGAACCTCTTGGTAAGGCCGTGCAATTGGAAACAGATGCTAAAACTGAATGTACTCCAGCAGCTGAGGGTGGGTACGCAGGCGCTAATCATCGCAATTCTGGAATGCTTCCTGGCCAATATGCTTGTTATGAACCGATCGATTATGACGTGTGCTCTGAATCTTCCAGTGACTCCTCTTTCGCCACTAGTAGCAAAACACAAAGTTTCGCTTTTTTGGCTTCATTTGGAGCTATCGTAGCTGCCGTAGTAGCATAAGTGCGATTATGAAATGCCTTCTTGTTTGTCATATTTGTTGTATACAAACCCTTCTTTGTATTCATGAATATTTATGTTTCAATGTCCCTGAATTTGCCTAGTATAAACTAATATTCTTTAGTTATCCATACAAAAATTGAAATAATGATGCATTTCATGATGACTTCATCAACATTGTTCTCCGCTAACAGACAAACGCTAAGATACCATTTTATCTGAAGTTCAAAGAGTGTGGCATACAATCATAAAAAATAAGTTTGCTGTACCCATTAGTACTCCCGGTACAAAATAAATAGGGTACATTAAGGGACGGCAAAGTCGAACAAAATAGTGGCATGGTGTACGTAAGTTTTATTTCTCTTTTTGTATTTCCTCATTTGATTTGCAGATGTGTTATGGCGGGCTCTAGAGACATTAAGAAAGCATCCCCATCAACAGGTTTCAAACGAAAACGAAACAACGTCCCAATATCTGACAAGTTCCTAAACAATCCCACATTTCTATCTAGTGAAAAGTCTCCGGTTGAAAAAGCCACGAATTCTTGTCTTGATTCTCAAACAAAGCAAAACTTAGCTCTGCAATGCATTCATGAAATTATATCCCAATTTTCCAGTCATATTCCCATCCATTCGAATATTCATACCACCCATAAAAGTCGAAATAGTAATAATGATGGCTCTGAGTTAATTGGGCTTGATTCGGAGTTTCAAGAATTACGTCATATCCTGGTTCAAAGTTTATTGCCAATTTCTGTACCAACAATTAAAAATTCCAATACTTCCACTCCCACATCCATAAAATCATTATCATCCCCTAGAATCAATCGAATTACTAACTATATGTACAATAGTCAAGAAAAAAATGCTTTTGGAAAATCAAAGAATAGAAATGTAGCCGCCCTCATCATGGGACCAAGAGGACATGGTAAACGGACATTGTTAGAATCTGTTTTAACATCCATCAAGAAAGAAGCGAATGACATCTATCATCAATCTAATCTCACTTCCCCACTCAAATCTCCCAGTGTCAAAAAATCATCAAAAACTTCGCTTGAAACACCACCCAAATCGACAAAATCTCCATGCTCCTCTAAAAAACAACATTTTCGTGTTGTTCGTTTGAATGGATTATTACTGCGAAATGGTAATGATGCCATTGCCTTTCGTGAGATTATACGGCAACTAACTGATATTGCAGCAGAAGAAGCACATTCAAATGCTCATTTTAGTAAAAATCCTGATTTGGATGGAAAAAATGTCTCAGGAAATAGTAATAGCAATTCTTCCACCGAGACAAATATCCATTATCCTTCAACTTCATCTACAAATAAACCAAATTCAAAGGATGATATGAGCAAAGAACCAAGTACATATGATCCTAATACGAATTTTGTCCCTCAAATTGCCAATTTCAGTGCAAATATCGCCTCACTTGATGATGCTTTTCAACGTGCCAATGTCGATGGAATACCTATCCTCATTATATTATATGAACTGGACGCTTTCATTGCTTCTTCTTCCAGTGGTAACTCTATATCATCCTCATCTTCCGGAACGTCCTATTTTCTTTCTGCATCGAACACTAAATCACGAACACATAGGCAACAAAGCCTCCTGAACGAAAACACAAATTCGGAAAAACAAATGCTTCTCTATCATTTATTGGATCGTGTATCATCTCATCATTCAAATGTTAGTGTAGTGGGAGTTACAAATCGTTTGAACACTGTAGATATGTTTGAACGAAGAGTTAAAAGTCGTGCTCAAGGGAATCAATGTGTAATTTATCTAGGTCATACAAAAACATTTGAAGACATGATTAAGATCTGGATGAGTAAAGTGAAACTTCGTCTTCCATGTGACAATCGAAAGAAAAGTAAACCTAGTAGCAAAGTAAATAAAAGTGTTGATGATTGGAGGAATGAAGTAGTGCATTCCTTACGCCAACAATTCCAAAAGATGCTGGGATTGAAAACGAATAATCGAAATGAAATAGAACACTGTGATGAAACAAAAAGTGAAAAGAAGCGGGCATCTACAGCAATTCGAGATATACTCGAGAAGAGTTGGAAATTGGGAAAAGATCTACGATGGTTTAGTCATGTGTTTTTTATTGTATTTTCTTTGGTGATGGTTGATTACAAATCAAGTTTGCAACGTTTTAAGAAGAGACAACCAACGGATAGAGAAAAAGAAACACAGGAAGATGATCTAAAGCCTTCTCTAACATACAAACATATTGAAGATGCATTACAATTCATGGGATCAGGATCCAATCCAAGCACAGCCACTTTCTATGGTTCCTTTGGTAGGACAATTCCGAAAGAAAATCAAAACTCAATCATCATCCAACAACAAAATAATCCTATCAATAGTTCAAACCCACGCATACAGGCACTACTAGATTTACCCGAATCGCAAATTGCAATCCTTTTATCTATCAAGCGAATAATGTACAAACAATCCCTGTCTAATTCCATCATCAATTCCAAAATTGACCATCAAGACAAATTTTCTTCTTTCGCCAAACAAAATAAAGATAATTCTCGACACAAAAAAAATGCAGTAAAAAGTCACCCCATTATCACATTTCAGCACATTTCTGATGAGTATTTGAATACGTTTGCAAAAAAGCAATACAAGTATATGTCCTCTCAGACACTTTTTCAAGCCTTTATCTACTTATTGGAAACTGATTTGATCAAACCTGTAATGGATAGGAGTGGATTAACCAGCAAAAAAAGTATCTTAAGTAGGAATACACTAGGTGGAATGTTACAATACGATTACGCAGGATCGTGGACTTCATGCCCTGAAACTGCTTTATTAAGACAAATGCCTATTCATGTTACTGTTGACATGGATAGAGAGCTCGGATCAGCATTGAAGGGAGGTTGGTTAGATTGTTCTACTGGACTAAGAGAATGGGGTTTAAAAATGTCTTCCAACTAAAACAATAGCGAAACTTTTTAATTAACACCTTCAAGTTTTCGGAGACCAACAATAAAAAAAATTTTCAAATAAGAAAAGATAATTGATATACAACATTATTTATGAAAAGTTTTGGAGCCACTCTATTTATCTGATCTTTCCTATCAATCATTTTGCTTTTGTTTGTTGCATAAGATAGAATCGATAAAACTGTTAAATAATTCATCTCTTGAGACAGCTATTGGACTTTGAGATGGCGATGTGGACTCTGAAAAGAGATATGTCAGTATTCCAGGATTAGGGGCAGTTCCAGCATCAGTCTCAAATTCATCGTTAGATTCATATGGTGTTGTAACCGGATCAATTATTAAACTCGGTGAACCAGGAACAGGATTAGAAATAATTGGTACTGTTGAGGGGGCGGATGTGACCGCCGTTGGTACTGACAATATAGGAGGCGGCGTTGGAGACGATGAAGGTATAGGCGACGTCTAAGAGGAGCAAAAAAGTAGATAAAATTTATTGGTATCTTTAAAAGATGAAAAAAATATGTGAAGAATGCGAACTTACTGTCGATGAACAAAAATTAGGGTCGTAGGTACTATTTCGTAAATAATCACAGCTGCCTTCGCTGAAAAATCCCAAGAGCTTCCACTTTGGTTTGATGTTGATGGGTTCACCATCACAAACATATGATCTTACTGCACTTGTTTCGTCCACTTGAGGAGGTGAAAAATGATATTTATTAGATCCTACGTATGTTTTATCGCCACATGTTATTTCAAATAAAGGACTCATTCCAAATTTTGGTACAGTCCAACCAGAACATCTATTGATTCCCTGAGTGCAAGATTCGTCCCCAGATACTGCAACTCCAAAAGAAATCTCACCATGGGAAAATAAATGAATCTCTGTTCCGGCCATTTCCCCGATAGGAAAAATATCCTCATAAACTTCGTTTACCCATTCTAAAGAACGAGTTTTCATATCTGACATTTCGCCAGTTATAACATATTGTTGGTACATGTAGGTGTCTCCTGGTTTAATTTGTACTCTTGGATTTATGGTCTGTGTGTGATTTTTACTTTTCAACATTAAAATTCTTCATGGACTAACATTCGTGTGAAAAAGATGAAGTTTTAAACTTACGAAAATTGTGAAGTCTCTTTGGATTGATCCAGTCTTTCCATGTCGTGATCGTGTTGTTGACCATCTTTGATCTAAGTTTCCTTGTTTGCCATGAACGAAAGATAAAGCCAAATTTTCTTCAATAGGCTTACCAACGTTAGCATAAGAAATAATAATTTCATCACCTTTCTCCCATCTTTCATTAAATTCATCACTTGTTATATCATCGGGGCAAAAACATAACTGATTGGTTTCCCAGGCCCAATAAACAACAACCTGAACATACAGTCTTTCCTGAGTCCGGCTATTCGTAAACCATAAGTCACAGTCTCTGCATCCAGATTGTATAACTTGAGAAAACGGTTCAGTCCCGACACACATACAGTTATCTTTTTCAAAAAAAAAGTTGTGATTTAAAGAGGGTTCTGATGAAGGACTTTGATCAATAATAAACCTTATGTCAAAAGGAGTCTGGAAAGGAAATTGATTGTATTGCTCATTTGGTACAATCATCTTTTCTGCAAAAACTGTGTATCCACCAGTGATACTAAGATCCACGTCTCCTCCATCGCCACTAGCAAAATTTTTAGGTGGAAAAGACATCTTCAGATCACCATTTCGCTCTGATGTAAAAACGTCTCTTAAAGTAGATTGTCTTGTCCCACCCCATGGCACATTCAGATATTCAACGTCATCTCCATTTTCAAGATCAGTAGCTGCATTATGAATAACAGAAGTTACTTCTATGACACCACCGCCACAATCCTTGTAATCATTGAAGTAGAGTATATCACTTTTGTGAAATGTTTCCACGAATGATTGTTGACCCCTGATGATCAGAAAGTACAGAATCAGAGAGGATGTAACTCTATTTTTATTCAAATAGCTAAAATATTGAATTTCTTACCATGATCCGAACGAGCATCCCTGTTCATTACAAGATTTTGCAATACTTGGAGAAAAAAATGCGTCTTCTATGAAATCCCTGTCTTGATGATAAACTCCAGCTTGGTGGATAAAATACGGTTTTCCTGACATCATATTTTTTGCTTGATTTATTGCGATAGATTGAAAAACATCATCAACAAATTTATTTCCAGCTTGTGGAGCAACGGCTTCACCAAAACCGCTACGGAAACTGTAAATGTTACCACCCTGACCTACTCGTAGAGTCCAAGATCTGTTTTGATTTTCTTCGTCAACATGTGATATTTCTGCTAAGAATAAATCACGTTCTAATGCAGAGGCCTCCTCAGCCCATGTAGATGGAGAATCTCGATATTCAAATGTATGGCTTGTCGTTTGACCAGTCGCAAATATTTGTGAATTGATATTGCATTTGTTTCCAGTAGATGGAATGATATCATCTAAGATAATGCTATCAAGTGGGTCCATAGAAGTGGCCAGATGAATTGAGATGAAAACATTGCAAATTGAGAGGTATGCCTTTAATATCATTGTGCTCGGGCGTCGTTTATTACTTTTGCAATTTTTACATTTAACAAACGTGTGTTTATGTTTGCTTTATGAATGATGTTCAAACGTTTTGGGCGCTGTTTTGATACCTGATATTGTCTTGCATCTTTCTCACATACTGCGAACGCAATAATATCAATCTTAAACTTCTATGACCTCGTATTAATCTATGCTAGTACGAAATGAATATTACACATCTTTTAATAAGAGAGATATAGCTAAATTAGTACAAAAGAGATGCCTTCCTCGATGTCTATGGCCAATATTCTAAATTTGATCCTAAGGGTCCATGCATACTTAGGTATATACGAACAATTGATAATCTTTTCAAAACTTAAGATCTAAAAAGTCAGAAAATATTTCTACCTAAATAAAGCGAGAAGCAAATATTTACTATGCTGAAATCTGAAGCCTCAACGGCAAAGTCAAGAAGAATGTTTCAAATACCTATATTGTCATTGAGATAATTCCTTTGGGGACATCAGAACACTAAAAATCATGAAGATGAACTTCAAAAGTGGTTTAAATCCAATTTACAACCCCATTATTAACGAGAGTTGAACAAAATAATTTATAATGAAGACCTTTCTTATGTGGAATTTGGGTTAATCATCCTACTGCCGTTATCTTTGTTCTTTCTTTTCAATTCATTGTTTGTTGAGATATCATTGAATATTTGGGAATTCCTCTTCTAGAGCATGAAATCTTTGCTATCCTACTCCTCGAAAATTGTCATGAAAGATAATCATTGAATTTCAGCAAAAAAATAGATAGCATTAAAAAAAGAATGTTGAATTCTTTTGGTTATGGCTACGAAATACGCCGCTTCTAATCTTTGAAGGAGAAGCTTTCCAATCATAACTTGGAGTTATCCAATAACAACATAATCATTCGCCAGGGGCACACTGTGTTCGTTTACAATTCAAAAAAGCTGAAGCTTGTCGGGTAAGGTAATCACATCCAATGTGAACGAGAAAAAATACAAGACAAATCTATCGTGGTCAATGATATATCGTCATAACTAATGATGTTAGCGTTGTTAAGCTGATTCAATCGATGCAAACAATTGAAAGGGAGTGAATTATTTTGTTTATGCTTTCCAATTTAGTAAGTAGATGAGATAAATAAATGAAAAGGCTCTTCAAGCATTTCTCTGTTGCTTTAAATCTCTTTTGAGCCTCCTCATGCTTTCCCTATGGACCACCTGCTTTTTCACTTCCTGTTCTTCAATTTTGCCTTTAAGATCCTCTAAATAACCAGTCTCAAACTCTCTAGCAGTTCTTTCAACTCCCACCCAGAAATCTTCAACACCTTCACCTGTTGCGGCACTGACCCCAACATGAGTCAAAGTCGAATAAAACTCATCTAACATGACACTGAGACTTCTTGTCAAACTTCCATAGTAACCACTTTCACTGGAATCCGCGTATTCATCTAGTGCTTCTTGGAAACTCTCATAATTTGTCATCCAATCAACACAAAAGTCATGAGGCACGACATCAGTTTTGTTAAACACAATTAAAACCGGTAAACGAGTTCGGTACATCATCGAACAGGCATATAACATATTACTCATAAATGTGGAAGGCGAGGAGGCACATCGAGGTGTATCTACGACAAACGCAAGAATTGTTGGAAATGAGGAAGCGAGAGCAGCAGTCATAATCGTTCCAGATGCTGACCATGTAAATGCTTCAATTTGACCAGGTGTGTCCACTAAAATGAAATCAATATTTGGATCAAGATTAGAAGTATTTTCAAGTTGTAAATTGTCGGGTGAAGGAAAAGATCTTTGTTCCAATATCTTTATGACTTGATCGAATTTTGTAGCAAAAAGATTGAGACTTGTCATGATTGCACCGTTAGGTCCGAGTTGATGTTGTAACATAACTTCCTGTCAATACCATTCAAAATTAACCAATAAATAGATTGAAAATTAAATTTAATATTGCTTTTATTCCCTTGATAGGGAGATGAAATTGAATCAAAGTAATCTTACCTTGTAGTCAACAGTGTCACGAATATCAATAGATGCAGCGAATGGCATAAGTTTTGTCGCTGGATCCAAATTCAAGCAATAACCAACACGAGAAGGTTCATCATCATTATCACGCTCATCTTCTTTTGCATCCTCTGTTCGAGATTTTTCTAGTTCAGTATTCGAGTCTTGTGACTTTGTTGTTGATGATGCATCTCCTTGGGTACTGTCTGTTTGGGGCGAATTATTAGGTGGGGCACGTAATGAACGTTGCAATTGAGCCATAAGAGTTGATTTTCCACTTCCTGCCATTCCCACAACAATAACAGCTACTGGCGATTTTTGTTTAGTACTATTATCTTCTTGTGATGCATTATTTGTGTTGGCATCCTCATTTTCTGTTGCTTTCTTGTCAGCATCTACAGCATCTGCGTCGGCAACTACAGCAGCTATGCGATTTAGAATAGGAAGTGTTGGAGGAGCGTTTGAATTTTTGAGGTCCTCCTCTGTCAGCTTAAATCGTTGGATGTTATTCATATTGATATATATGTACCAATGCTTATTGATGGCTAGCCGCAACTCTTTACGAACAAAATATTCAAATTATCTTCTTTTATGGATGTCGTCGTTTTTCACGAAAATAATGGAATTAAAAAATCTTGATGATGCAGTGGTTGTTGTTGATGGGAGATGCTGTCGCCTTTGCTGTACAATATTTTACGTGTACATTATGCATTGAGGTACAAAATAGGGCACTCAGTATCTTGGAAATGATGATACTGAGAGTACATTATTTGTTTAAAATGATATGTAGACTGCTGTAGACTGTATTAAAGCCTTTGAAAATGCTAAGTACGCGAATGATGTCATGAGTTACAACATTTCAAAGATTGAATTTTCATTAAAATAAAATAAAACGAAACAATGAAGATGACATAGATTTCATTTAATTTTTCATAGAATGGTATTGTAGTATATATAAAGTGTGCACATAGATGTGGTAAACGATGGTGGACTAGCTGAAATGGTTCAATATCGGAATTCGGTCGAGCGGTCGTACGGGACGCTGCAGGTTCAAGTCCTGCCTATCGACCATCGTTTGGTTTTTTCTTCATGCCAAGAAGTTTTTTTTTTTCAGTTCCAAACTTTTCCATCCTCTTCAAGAAACAGCAACTTGAGCAAATCTTTCGGATCCATCACCCATCGACACATCGAAATTTTATGAGTAAGATGCTTGTTCGATCTTTTGGTAATGTTTTGCGCATGCTTAGCACGGAGAGAAATGAAATGAGAATTCAAGTCTTGGTAAAAGAGAGCGGAGAGCTGTTGTCTAGGTACCTTCCTACCCTACATTAGCACTTACTTGAAATGAGCTTGGATGAGTATTTTAATATTAATTAATTAATTATAACATATTGAAGTTCAAGTTAGTGACACCACCAGTATTCAATTAATGATTTGAATTCGATCTTCACCTTATCCTATATCTTATTCTTTTTTAAATGTCTTCTTTTTCTCTGGATCTTTACCACCAATAAGCATGCGTCTTGCATCGGCATTCAAATTGAAATTGCAGACACCACAAATTCAATGTGTGACAAAATATTGCTTAATTAATAAACAGAAAATCAATGTTTGCATGGACTTGAAGATTTTATGATTATTAATTCAGATTCTTTTAAGATAGGATTTAGCTTATTGGGTAAGACCTTCATTAAAGTATGTGGCTTCACCTGACTTGTTCAGTCATATATTTCTCTTCGTTGCTTTCGGCAGTTCATGGGGTTTGCAGTGATGACTATGAGATACCCAACCCAGACTCCATTGAACCGAACGGTTGCTTGTATGGTGCATGTTCCGAAGCCGGGTCAGATCCCTCTACAGCAAGCCAATGGCGATGCGTGCACGATTCTAGTTTTTGCCGCATCAACGGAGAAACCTTCATTCCAGCTGACGAAGTTGTTTCTGCTGGACTAAAGTGCACTTGTAAGGACATTTTGGACTTTCCTAAATTAATTGGGTCTTGTATGCACCATGGAAGTGAGGAAGGAATTGTCTCCCCAATGATTTTTTTCGAAGATTGCCCAGATCGTGGCACAGCTGTCTGCAAACCAAATGATAATAAAATAAACTTTGGTGGAAGGCAACTCTTTGATGTTGGAGATACTGATTATCCTTACACAGCTTGTGATTTAAGTTGCTTCCATGATTTTGGCCATTCCCATGTGACGCGAGAAGGAACTTACGAACAGTGTGCCACAGCATCCTTTGAATGGGCAGTGAGCATTCCTTCCAATGAAGCTACCTTTTCTGCACGTGATATTGTTTCCACACTCATCGATGATACCCCTATTGTCATTGTTGGCGGAGAAGCCTGGTCTATGGCTGACAATGGACAACCCATCTCCATCAAGGGGCCCTATACAGCCAGCGATGTCAGTGCTTCTGATACCAATTTAGTCTCAGAACTTACTCACCCCATCACTTGGTATCCTGATGAACAAGCTGGGCGGCGTGTCCGACCTTATGACAATGGATATTTGTGGGTTGATGGAAGCACTGGGAAACCCATTCGAATGATTAGCTTCAAAGGTCCAGGAACAGTCTACACGGATGGAATGGCTATTGGAGGGCCAGAACAGCTCACGGTCGCAGCAGTACAAAGTCAGCAACCGGCTGGGGCTGTATCTACTGTTACAAATGTAGGTGGTATCAATTTCATTTCCAACATTCTATTTATTTTATTATGAATCAATCGAAAAAATTCATTTTTCTTTATTTTTTCACAGGTGTGTACACCCAAAATCTATTATGGAGGTGCAGAAACCTTGTGTGTAACGGATTCTGATACCAATGAAATCACAACCACTTCTGTGAGTCACGCAACCGGCTGGATAGGGAACCTCGTCTCGTTCTCAGCTGTTGACGGATCCGTCAATTGGATGGTCCGACCCTTTGCTGACCTAACGCCCCAAGAACAAAAAGATGGCATTGAACTGGATGAAGCAGGAGCTAATGGCGTCATTGTTGACACAGCTGGAGATATTTATGCCATTGGAAGTCGTTTGTCGCAAAGTACCCAATTTACAGGTGCTGCCTTGGGCAAATACAGTGGAGAAGATGGGTCAGTGATTTGGGAAAAGATATACAATAGCACCCTTCATGGTGTGAAAGGTTCTTATGATGAAGAAACTGATTCTCTTTATGTAACGTACCAAATGGATGCGGAGGGTCCAGATGATTTGGGAGTCACTTGTGATAATCCGGCAAATGGTGGTTGTTCCATTGTGGCTCGTCATTCGACCAAGGACGGTTCGGTTCAATGGGTTCGCTATGCACATGGTATGTACTCTCGCCCTTTCAATTTGGGTGGAACTCGGCCAGCCAAGCCAGCCGATGGACCATATATTTATGTCCAATTCCAAGAATCTGGCCAACATGGTCCAGCAACCCTGGATCAGGGTTCAAATTATGGTGGCTGTATCTCCGATATGGGTGTTATTACACCTGAGTATGATGACTCCCTCAAAGACCACTTAGTGGATCAAGACGTTTGTACTAAGGTGGGTCTGGGCACCTATTTTGGTCGCAATGATCCTGTAAATTCGATCCCTGCCAAAGCTGCCAATACTGGTGTGCACTGCCCAGGATCACCGGCCACTTCTTGCTTGCTGAAGTTCAATAAACATAATGGATATCCTATCTGGGGTGTCCCCAAGCCCCACATTTTCGAAATGCAAACTATAGATGATGGGGTTTTGCTTGTTGGTACAGACTGGGATGAGCCACCTTTCTTTGATTCTGTTCAAGTTGCCGGTGCTGCCGGGGGTTTGGCCGGATATGGTACCACATGGCAGTCCAAGGTTGACAAGGATGGAAATGGAATTTATGTGCAGACTCTGAGGTCAGACCGTTCTTATGCAGGAAATATTGGACTAACACAAGCTCCCAATGACGAACATTTCATCACTTTGTATACTGGTGGGCAGGGTTTACGATTGGGTCCCGGAGGTCCTGGTGGATTCAACTTGGATCTAGGACCTGAAGTTGTAGATTGTGCCCCTGAAGATATCATTTGTGAAGGTTCTCAGCGAACCATTGTAACGAAGCTTGGACCAGAAACAAATCCATCATGTGTTCAAACATGTGGATCAGATGGCATAGATTTGGTCGTTGATGAAAATAATTGTTACATTGACGGAATCTGCTATGAAACAGAAGAGACAGCAAGTGGCATTGGCCTTCCATGTATGGCCTGTAATCCTTCTGAAAGTCAAACAGAATGGTCTGAGGCTGCATCTATAGGTGTCAATTTTTGTATCATTGATGGCTCTTGCATTTCATCCGGTACTAAGTTGTCCACAAGACAGGCT
>Ga0209092_10000800_pt1 | contig 31665 bp, 20 predicted proteins | sample FraStrMetagenome_FD_187446 | JGI IMG/M metagenome (GOLD analysis project Ga0209092, IMG submission 187446) | Marine eukaryotic phytoplankton communities from Arctic Ocean - Fram Strait ARC3M Metagenome (SPAdes) (version 2) | ecosystem: Environmental > Aquatic > Marine > Oceanic | place: Fram...
CGAGATCGGCAACATTTTTTACGAGATCGGCAACATTTTTTACGAGATCGGCAACATTTTTTACGAGTTTGGATTTTTTACTTTTTCCGCGAAATCGGCAACATTATCTGCGAGATCGGCAACATTTTCTGCGAGATCGGCAACATTTTCCTCGGTTTTTGCTGCGTTTTGTCTCCGGGCCCGTAAAAATTTGACCACTTTCGTAAAACTTTTTTTTTTGGGGTCGTCCGTTGAGTTTTACAAATTTAGCTACGAAATCGGCTACGCCATTTGTACCACAAAACATGTAGCCACTTATTCCTGCCGATTCCGTAGAATAAAGATTTTTTCCTTGCCGACAATCCGCTGCTATCCCCCGAATATATGCGAATTCACATCCGCTTTGTACCTGATGAGATTATCAACCAATACAACCTACGGCCCCTTGTACACAATGATTGGCTGTACATTGAAATTGGAAAAGGAATGTATGGCCTTAAGCAAGCTGGCTATCTAGCAAATCAGAATCTAAAATCACACCTCGCATCATATGGCTACCGACCTTGCAAACACACCCGGGGACTTTGGCGCCATAACACAAGAAACATTCAATTTGTCCTCGTGGTCGACGACTTCGGCATCAAATACGTTCATGAAAAAGACAAAACTCACCTATTGAACGCTCTCCGCAGCAGATATAAAATCTCCGTCGATGAAACAGGTGCGAATTATTGTGGTCTTACCTTAGCCTGGAATTATCATTCTCGATCGCTTGATATATCCATGCCTAACTACATTCCCAACCTGCTCAATCATCTAAAATTTGAATCCACTCATTTAGAACATTCGCCCCATCAACATAACATTCCTGTTTATGGTAAAAAAGTGCAATATGCAAATGACTCACCTCCCCTGCCATTACTCTCGAAAAATGAAACTACGAAGATCCAACAAATTGTGGGCTCTTTACTGTATTATGCACGAGCTGTAGACCCAACGTTATTAGTTGCCCTAGGAACAATAGCAGGAGATCAAAATAAACCAACGGCGACACCTGCACAAGCCATAACTCAAATATTGAACTATGTGGCGACTCACCCCTTGGCTGTAATCACCTACAAAGCTTCACCGATGCAACTCCATATCCACAGTGATGCATCGTATCTGTCGGTTGCCAAAGCCCGGAGTCGTGCTGGAGGTCATTTCTTCCTAACAAATCCAACTGCTACTCAACCAAATGGACCAATCCATACAGTTAGTAACATCATGCGAAATATCATGGCTTCTGCTGCAGAATCCGAGATAGGAGCGGCATTTGTAAATGCACAATCTTCACTACCTCTCCGCCAAGCATTACTGGATCTGGGCCACCGTCAACCCCCCACTCCCATCCGAACTGACAACACCACAGCAAATGGGTTCTTAAATGAAACCATCAAAGCCAAACGCACAAAAGCAATAGATATGCGTTTCTATTGGCTGGTTGATAGGATCAAACAGAACCAGTTTACTGTCTACTGGAGACCTGGTATCATGAACCTCGGTGACTACCACAGTAAACATCATCCACCAAGTCACCATCAAAAGATGAGACCTGTGATATTCAATTCGGCTTACCTCATAAAAGAATAGAAAATTAGCATCATGCGAGGGTGTAACAGTACCCTACATACAAGTAGGTATTAGATTACATGTAGATTCCACTTCCAAGTGGAACCTTTCCAGGATACTATTTCCCAAGATTGACTCTAATCCTTAGACACATAAATTAAGTTAGAACATCTTTATGAACCAAAACATTAGCGTATTGTTAGGCATGTTTGTTCAGAGATTCTTTCTCATGAGTAATTATATAGAGAAGCTCTCTATGCCAAACGATAGTAACACATTAAAAATAACACACTGTACCAAACAAACTTATTATTTGTTCTTCTGTTTAAGGCGGCTACTTTTTTCACTTCCAAGGATAGAAATCTTAATGGTGCGGTACTTCCAATCGTATACTGGATTAAGAGCAATGAACAGTGAACAACTTACTGCACTGCATACTCCGTCTCATATTATTATGAAATTGCGGGAGATAACCTTCATTTGGAGGAAAGATATTTGAAGCAAATTGAATCACCCAAGCTGTCTTTCTAGAACCAATGATTTACAAATACTCTCCCACCAAGGCAACCAATGACATATACCATTTCTGCTATTCGAGCCTGTAACTTACTCGAACAGAAATTATTTCAGCGAGAGCAAATAATGACGATCCAGCACATTTATGACGAAGTGAGCTTATTTATTTCATTGACTTTCAAATAATTCAATTGTTATTTAAAAACGAATATTTGCAACCCAACTTGTTGCGATTCCTAAAACTTAAAGGAATTTTACAAAATTCCTTTCCAAAAAAATGGGGGATTTGGATCCGCGTGAAACAAAAAAAAGGCTAAAACGTCACCACCAGAAAAAAAAAGACTGTTGTATAGACCGAACTATATTTTTCTGTGACAACCAATCCTGGTACAACTTCTACACAATTATCTACGCACTCGTATTCAGTGGCCTATTTTCTAATAAATATCATTTCCCTATTAGGATGCTGTTGATGTTCCTGTGATTGAACATCCTAGCAACATCACCAACTGATCCTTACGGTACGAGGTCTTAAAGAGGAACAAATCCTCCTTTGATTCATCGGATACCATGACCGTGGAAGTTATTGATTTAGAAGACGAAGAAATATCAATGGGAGATGTGCAAGAAGATTCTCTTATGGAAGATAAAGATGAAGAACAATCCTACAAATCAGCACAGGAAAACATGTCAGCATCTCAACCTATGGAAGAAGATACATTGAAGGAGAAAACATTGCAGGAAAACTTTCTCAAAGAAACGACAATGGAAAAACCGCAACATAATGTAGAAGAAAATGAATTGGGAGGTACGATTGATACTCCTGCGTTTGCTCTCCTGGTGGGAAAAGATGGGGTAAGTGAATGGATGTTGAAATGACCTATAGGTTATATATGTACAACCACTGATGATATTGCCCATGTACCTTCCTACATCATTAGAGCAATCAATCATGCCAAATCCCCATCTCCAAATTACCCGTTATATTCGGAAGGACACATTTTACCAATGATCCTAAATTTATTCCACTTGGGAAATATAAAAATATTAGTCGATATCACTTTACCATTTATTACAGAGATGCACGGGGAGATAAACTACAAACGAATATCAATGATGAAACGAAGGACATGGATTATACATATGAAACTCCACCGGAAGGTAGTAAACCTATGGATATTACCAAGGATAAAAATGGATTTTTTGCTATTGAATGTTTAGGAAAAAATAAGATAAACGTATCAGGACAAAAAATTGCTCAAGGTCAAGTTGCTGTATTGGAAGATGGTGCCACTATTCAATTGTCTACCCATTCGCTCTATTTCCTTCTACCTCAATTTTCAGAAGAGGAGGAATATACCCCTGAAACTATTCAAATTTCCAATCCTAAATATACTCCACCATCTACTTCTCCCACAATGGAAAAGGATACATCCTCTCTTCGAACACCTTCTCATAAAAAACTCAAATTGGATACCTACGCAGATTTACCCAACTCCCTCTCTCTCTTGAAATCACCTCAAACACCCAAAATTTGCGCGGAATTCGATGTACTCCCTGTCAACGAACTCCTCTCCCTTATGACAGAGGCAATTCATTCCAATCAATGGAGCAAACGTGATTCCATCCTGGGGAGTGTCATTTCATTCCATGCTGCTCGTGAGGCCGGTGCCTCATCATCACTTCAAAACCTAGCAGCTCAATCGGATTCCCTTAGTGTAAGTCGATCCGATGTTATGAAATGGATTGATGATTCAGATAAGTATGGTACCTGGGCCAGTCAAATGTTATCCAGGATTGAGGTGAAGAGTTATCAGAGTAATATTGGGAAATCATTGATTCGTGCGGGTTATAAGAGGTCGGGGAATATTGGAAGGCATTCCAAATGGTGCCTTCCAGAAGATTTGGCTCCAAAGGAAAAATTGGAGTCTTTGAGGGATTTGTTACAAAATGGTGGTGTGGCTAAGGATGATGAAAAGGTGGAAGAAAAGGAGGAGGAAGAAGGTGAACCCATTGAAAATATTGGGGAAGAAGAGGAAGAAAAGATTGGTCATGAAGAGGATGAGCAAGAGCAAGAGGACGAAGATGATGATCTAAACGTCTTAACGATTTAAGGAGGAGGAGCATTCTATTGTCAGTAATTTTTGACCCTGCAGGATATCGCGGTAACTTATTTTTCGAAAAACTGTACATTTTCTTCCCGGCAAGTTAAAGGCTATCTCCAATAAAGTAAATTTTATAATTAATTTCAATCTACAATATCAAGACATTCAACATTGATTCTAACTCCATTGGATATCAAAGAAGTAATATACACATGAGTGAAGCTTATGTATTTTCATCCATCCGAAACAAGACAATAAAGTTCACGACTCAAAATTCTATGGTACTGTGGTTTCTTGATGATTTTCTTCCGGTTCCAATGTTTTAATGATGTGACCTCCACCAACGAAGTCGGACCTAAATTGTACTCTTGGTTCCCTTGAAATTGGTATATCTCGAAAGTGTTTCCATTTATCAGTCATTATTTTGATGAATGCTCGAAAGATGTTCAAATTTGGATCACTTTTTCTCAGTTTGATAATTTTAGGGCGAACAAACACCATGCAATTCAGTACTCCTTGCAATGGCATGAAAATTGAGACTAATACCATGATTGTAAAATTGAACTTTCCAGAAATAAAAGATTGGAGGAAGAATAATACCGGAAAGAAAAATGGTAGGAAGTAAGCTGCTACATAAATCAAAGCTTGCTTGATTACTTCATTTTTGGATCCACCCGAAGTGGATGATTTTCGATGTCGAAGGCTTGACGAAGTATTTCTAACTGAAAACCGTTCCTTCATTATTTGTTCTTGTCTTTCCACTCTATAGACAAGCATCATCATTGATGTCACTATCAAGACAAAGATCGTGAGAGTTTGCCCGACTGAAAAGATCCATCTATATTTTATTGCATTCCCTCCCCGTTCACATTCTCCCACAATGCTACAGTTTTGAGGCTTATCCGCAATCCAGCAGTTAGCTCCATTTTCGTTAAAATGGTTCGTAGCAAGTAAATATATAGAAGCTCCGAGTGACCATAGAGTAGGCACACCATGCAGAAATGGTTCTATTCGATTCCGTACCCAGAGTTCTTTTTTCTCATAACATACAGTCAATACATAGAAAACGCTTAGTGATAGATTGTAAAATGGAGTGGCAGAAATACCAAAATGAATAAAAAATCCCTGCATATTACACGCCGTCTGACTCCGGGAAAGGTAGGAAAGAGAAAAAGCTAAGGATGACATAGTGTCACAGATGCTCATTCCGAAAAGAATTCGTTTGTATGGGGTGGATAGTTTGTTTTTGTTCGTCAAAAGGATATAAATGATTGTCAACGACCCCATCACTGAGAGTGAACCAGTCACTGATTGTATAGTTTTCACGATTTGTTCCTGTTGTTCGGAATTTGACATTTTGAATAGCAATAGAAACTGAAAGGATAACAACAATGTATAGCAGTTGCTGAAATAGAACTATTCTCTTATCTTATTACCATAAATGTTTTTTTTTCATTGATCTATTCACGGACTTTAGGAAGAACAGGTTCGCATATAATTTGACGTGAAAATTAATTAAGCCTTTTCAGACTGAGGACAAGCTAAATAAATAGCGTACAAAAAAATGAAATAATAAAGAGAAAGATTTCGTACTCAAATAACAGAATTTCGACTGTAGAAAATGATAAAGTACCCACGAGAAATATGTATCCGCTGAATTGAATTTTTGGGCACGAAACATTCAATTACGTCGAGCGACATTAAATTAATTATGTTGAACCAGATAAATTTTTTTGCAGACGTTTGTTTCAGTACGAACATTTCAAGTAGCAGTACCTGTATGATTATTTAAACGTTTTTAGAGTCATTTATTGGCCGAGGGCCACTTTGCATCTCTGCTTTAACGTAGGAATCGATACCTGATTAAAAATATACCAGACCTACGTATGAACCAAAACCAGCTAAAAAACATATCAAAGGATTAAAATAAGCGTGTCCATGCTTAATTAACTCACACGAAATAGTTTTCGCTCTTTGCGGATGTTGCATCTCAAAATTTTCTTCTCTTTTGATGCAGTCTTGAAAAATTTGAATTTTTGTATATGACGTATGTAGGAGATAGATGTATTGAGAAAAGAACACATCTGAAACAGTAACATTGCATTCGCGGACCTAACAGTTCATCCCGAACGAATACCTCTAAGAAAAGTGGAAGCGAAAAAATTTCACCTCAAAATCATTCAAGACTTCATTAAAAGTTTGAAAAAGTGGCGTACCCTATATCAATCAACCCATTCTATGCAGTAGTGAAGGAATGAGACAATCAAGGTAACGAAAATGAATTTAAAGACCTAGAGTATATATAAATCTTATGATATAAAATTATAGAAGCATCTTTTGAAAACAAGGGTAATTTCAAATGATGTAAAAAGGAATTGACGACCTTGAGAATTCCAACATTTCTCAGTTTTTCCTTTACAAAGTTTCATGTTATAGATAATGTAGAGGATATGATTCATACTTGTTATATCAGGGATGGACAGTTATTTTTAGCTTTTTTGCTCCATAAGGATAACACAAAATTCTTCCAAGTCTACAACAACACAAACAAGCAAAATATTTTCAAAAGAATCATTTGTGCTCACAACATAAAATAGAATCGAAACATTCAAAATATGATAACCAGTACAGTTGTTCTTGCCTTAATTTTGCATTATTGTTATGCATGTTCTTTCATTTGTTTTATCTAAAATCTTGTTCTCTCAGGAACTGTAATTATTTTAAAGATCAATGGAAGAGTTCTTTCCATAAGACAAATAAACAAACAAACACATATGGATTCATACATGTTCATTTATCTTCTGTCACTTCATCATTTACTTCTGTTATATCAATAAAATCTGATGGAATTTGTCTTGTTGGAAGACTAGTTGTTGAACCCCTGCCACTTCTATAACTGAACCTTGATAAATATCTGCTGCTCGTGTTACCGCATATTATCTTCATAAAAGCTCCAAAAAAGGTCAGGTCTGAATCATCTTTTCTCATGTTTATAATTTTGGGACGCACAAATACCATGCAGTTAAAAACACCTTGCAAGGGCATGAATAATGAGACCAATACCATTAACGTAAAGTTGAACTTTCCTGTCACGAAGTTATTGACGAAGAAAAGAAGCGGAAAAAAAAATGGCAGAAAGTAAGCTGCCACATAAATGAAGGCTTGCTTCGTTACTTCACGTTTATGGGTTGAGAGACTTGATCCACTTCTTGCTAAACTAGTTGGTTCTGGGCGTTTAAAAGTGAAGGTTCTTCTCAAAGTGCTTCTTAAAGAACTTCCTTCCCTTTGATTAATAGGTTTGACTGAAAAGCGCTCATTCATCACTCGTTCTTGCCTTTTCACTTTATAAACAAGCATCATCATCGATCCCACTATCAATACAAACACAATTATGGTTTGGTAGAAACCAAATATCCATCTGAATTTGATGGCGTTTGCACCTCGCTCACACGCAATGTCTGGCGAATAAAGACATTTAGATGGTTCGGCAGCAATCCAGCAGTTTGCTCCGTTTTCGTTAATACTTTTTGTTGCTACCAAATATATCGCAGATCCTAACGACCAAAGTATAGGCATACCATGTAAGAAAGCTTCTGCTCTTGTCCGTATCCAGTCTTCTTTTTTCTCGAAGAAAACAGTTAAAACATAGTATATGCTGAGGGATAGATTGTAGATCGGAGTTGAAGATATACCAAAATGGATGAAAAAACCTTGAGCGTCGCAAACAGCGTGACCAGCTCGAGGAATATAGGAGAGAGAGAAAGCGAAGGATCCCACGATATCACAAATACTCATTCCGAAAACAATTCGTCTGTATGCAGAGGAGAGTTTGTTTTTGCCAGTTAAAATGATGTAGATAACAGTTAAAGAGCCGATGACGGAGAGGGCTCCTGTTACAGACTGAGCTATCTTGATGATAGTCATTTGTTCTTGAAAAGAAATCATGTTGATAGATGACTTTTCGGTGGTTTGGATAAGGTAATATCTTCTCCTTTTTTTTCTATGTTGAGGTACTAACTCTTATCATTTTTGCAGAGTCTGAATTCTTGAACAGACTTATTACTTAAATGTATGTAAATATGACGAAAGAACTCTATTTAGATGAAATGTTAATTTTTTCGATAAGTATATGATGAATGTTTTATGAAGGAATGTAGTAGAAGTACGCAATTGTGTGCCGTTTTACTCCAAAAACACTCTGAAATAATGATAATAGTTATTATTCTCTGTTTTTTTTGTTGAGGTGAATATTTTCCGCTGTTTTCTAAATTTTATGTGGGGGCTCGTTTATCCTGGTATGGTTCTCACTCGAAAATTCTACGGACCAACATACTAAGATAGATGTAGAAAACTTTAAATTTAGAAAACGAAGAATAATGTAATTTTCAATTTTACTGCATAGTCAAAATATTTGATGTGTTTATTAATTAGATAAAATAGAATGCTGTTTCTTATAATGAGCTGTTATGAATTTCTCAAACAGAACTCGAAGAATGGCCTTTCGATTTAAGTCAGAGTGTCGTGAAACGCATTTTTCATTTCGTCCTCTGCAACATCTCACTTCGGTTTTTATTGTATAGAAGAATAATGTAAAAAGTTCATTCGATTTCAGAGGCAAAAATGTCCATATTTAAAGCTCTTAATCAGATTAATCAATGTATGACTTAATCATAATGTAGTTTTCGTTTAAATGCAGAAGCAGAATAATCTCACATTTGGTCAAAAGGGACAAAAGCAAAACAATTTATTAATATCTTTTCGTTATGAATGTTACAAAAGATCCGTGAAATTTTTTTTCGATGAACCTCTTAATAATTTTAATCACTGTCGACTATATTTTAGTTTGGATTAAATGTACTGAAGTCAAATCCAGTAAATCCTATGCTTTTTATGCATGTAGCTCTTTGACTTTAATCATTGAAAAGAATTGTAATACATATTGAAGACACTTCAATGTAATCGTTAAGACATACAATTATAGAAAAAAGACAAAATTCCAAAAAATAAATGTTGAGTAAAGAAAAGACGAGATATATTTCCAACTAATAAAATCATTTTAGTAACTATTTACTAGATTGCTCTTCTACATCATCTTCAATATGGACTTCTTCCGGAATTTTAATGCTCACTGATTTTACTCGGGTATGTGTACTTATTGAAAGCCCATATTTTGTTCCAGAACTCCTCGCAGTCTTGCTACTAAGGGTTGATAGATTTCTGCTGTCCATATTACCGCATATTATCTTCATAAAAGCTCCAAAAAATGACAAATTCGAATCTTTCTTCCTTAGAGCTATGATTTTAGGGCGCACAAATACCATGCAGTTAAAAACACCTTGCAAGGGCATGAATAATGAGACCAATACCATTAACGTAAAGTTGAACTTTCCTGTTACGAAGTTATTGACGAAGAAAAAAAGCGGAAAAAAAAATGGCAGAAAGTAAGCTGCCACATAAATGAAGGCTTGCTTCGTTACTTCTCTTTTTGAGGCTGAGGTATTTGATCTTACTGAGTCTTGTCGTTTCAACGAGAGAGTACTTCTCAAAGTGCTTCTTAAAGAACTTCTTTCCCTTTGATTAATAGGTTTGATTGAAAAGCGCTCATTCATCACTCGTTCTTGCCTTTTCACTTTATAAACAAGCATCATCATCGATCCCACTATCAATACAAACACAATTATGGTTTGGTAGAAACCAAATATCCATCTGAATTTGATGGCGTTTGCACCTCGCTCACACGCAATGTCTGGCGAATAAAGACATTTAGATGGTTCGGCAGCAATCCAGCAGTTTGCTCCGTTTTCGTTAATACTTTTTGTTGCTACCAAATATATCGCAGATCCTAACGACCAAAGTATAGGCATACCATGTAAGAAAGCTTCTGCTCTTGTCCGTATCCAGTCTTCTTTTTTCTCGAAGAAAACAGTTAAAACATAGTATATGCTGAGGGATAGATTGTAGATCGGAGTTGAAGATATACCAAAATGGATGAAAAAACCTTGAGCGTCGCAAACAGCGTGACCAGCTCGAGGAATATAGGAGAGAGAGAAAGCGAAGGATCCCACGATATCACAAATACTCATTCCGAAAACAATTCGTCTGTATGCAGAGGAGAGTTTGTTTTTGCCAGTTAAAATGATGTAGATGACAGTTAAAGAGCCGATGACGGAGAGGGCTCCTGTTACAGACTGAGCTATCTTGATGATAGTCATTTGTTCTTGAAATGTTCTCATTTCACACGATGTTTCTACAAATTTATTGAAAATCAAAAGTTATGATGTAATTTTCAAAAGAAAGCTTTCTGGCATTTAATCACGGAACGTTTTCAGATTTTTGTGGGTTTTATTGTAAATATCATCAAATAATTATTTTAATTGAAGGTTTTTATTAAGTTCGTTTATTTTGCAGTAATTTAGTTTTATTTCAAACAACTTTAGTCATAATGCGAAACCTATTAATTATGTCATTTTTAATCCGTGAAAGCTTTTTACAATAACAACAGCAGTACAAAAACTTTTGTTCTGTAGTGTCGTAAGACAATATACGTATGTGAGAGACCTAGGATCTGGCTATCTGAAAGAGCGTTCGGGGGACTATCAAAGTTATAATGCCTCGTTCCTCTAGAAAGAACACAGCAACAACAACAACAACAACAAAAACTTTTGTTACGGTCTTTATTTCGACTTTTTAAGGATCTACATTTTTTTATTAGAATAGGGAGAAGGAAATCTAAATTGGACGTAATAACGGATAAGAAGACTACATACTTCACGTTTACCTCATGAACATTTTTCTACAGATTTTTTAAAATTATCCTACCAATTTCATTTCGAATGAGGTTATTTCATAATTACAAAGATATCCTCATCTTGTTGTCTTTTGCAACTGTTTTTGATTTACGACTCTCCAAAATTTTACAAAATTCATTTAGGTAAAATATTGGTTCTGTACAAAAAATTAGGGGAGAAAAATACAACGATTGTTGCATGGGGAGTACTGAAGGGTAATTGTAAGTATTTAAGTAATTGTTTTGTAGGATCTCATATGTGTATACATGTTACACCCCCTTAAGACTAAGTATCGGAACATTAAGATGCCGGGGAATCGAACCCTAGACCGAGCGTGGATAACGGTGTCTTACGACCACTACCTCCACACCACCTTATTTTCCAGACTACAGCCAAGAGTACTTATCCTATTCGTACCCTCGACTACAGTTTATCCTACAAGAGTTGTCTACCTGGAATCCAATTAATCCAATTTGGAAATTCCAACACTAAGGATATTCAGGCAAAAGAGGTCAATTGTTTTCAACGTTCGTAAATGGTTTGGGGACTAGTTTGTCCCAAAAAAGAAGAGAAACGTTTCACGTCTTTATCTTCTTTACTCAGGAGATCTGCTGGGTTCCAGTGTCCTTCGAGATGTTGGATGTCTATGAGGTGAGCGTTATCGCGTATTCCGTTTTCTCATATTTGTATGTGTCTGCTGATGCCTTTTGTTGTGGTGTTTTTAGACCACAGGACGCACGCCATGTTGTCATTAAACACTTTTATTTTCGTGTTCATGAGTTGGCCTTGTAGATCCAAATCGCATATGATATTTTGAGGTATATAAGGTTTTTCACACATTTGTCCGTCACATAAATTTCTGATTCTGTGGAACTGCAGGTTGTGATGCGTTGTCGTCTTGACGACCAGTGAAGTGGGCCGTGGAATTGGATGATGTGGCTGGAGATCGAGCGAGTTTTAAATTTGTCAAGTTCGATTGGTGGAGATGTTGGATTGGGGACTGATTGGTCTTACGGTCCCCAATTTGCGTCTGTGATGCCAATCACGTTGTCTGGTTTAGTTTCTTGGAGAGGGAAATGGAGGGCACTTGTAATAAATGTGTTGACATCACTCTTAATTTCATAGGCAGCTTTCTTTTTCTTGGGAATCACAGGCGCGTTCTTCATGCTACCTCTATTTACAGTAGTTTCTATCTGCATTTTCTAGCGAGCAATATTACTATGACCTATGCTGGAGATAGGTTCCGACAAAACAAACTGGTTAGGTGTGTTGGTGTTGGGGGGTGCTTGTTGATGGTGTGAACTAAATTGTGAGTTAAATAATAATTTGGAATTTTACCAAATTATTACGTACTACGTATACTAATTTAACTACATTTACAATATGCTATCTACACCATCATTACATTAATCTAGTAGCTCTTGTAGAGCATACCAAATCAAAGTAAGTACAACGTCGTGCTGGCCAGGCACCATGTTATTGAATTACAACTGTGAGCTGTTCTCTCTTGGAACACGTCTCACTTTTATATGTATCTTTACGACTTGCACGAATGTTCTCTGACATTCCTTGAGTGCGTCAACCTCTGACGTGGAGGGTTACATTTGGGTCTTGCCCTTGAACACGGATCTGAATTAGGCCATTGATTATTTTTATTTATTTATTTATTAACGTATATGGCGCGTAAATAATGGATTAATTTAATTAATCATTATTGTATCATGCGCGTATTGCTGTGCATGACACATAAGACAGTCAGACATTTCTACACCAATGTCACATGCCCAACGTCCCGAATACTGTAAGAATTTGTTTATGAAACCCTTCCACACTGATGGAGAGGAAAGCTGTATTTGTTTTGCATTATTTCTGCTTTGTTGCTTAGTCTATATGAATAGAATGAGTAGCCTGGGGGGTCTGAACAATGTCCTAGTAATACTTCAACTAGGACATTATTTTTTCCCCCACACATTCTTATTGAATAATGTTTTACTAAATTTGCAATCTACTTTATCTCTGAAATTATAAAAAAAAAACAGCTCGCAATCTCCAACAATATAGAATCTTTGGAAATGGAATGTAGCGCTCAATACATCCGGTGAATATTTTACCGTCTTTCATTTTATTCTGCTTAGGCTCATTCCAAATGAAAAAATGCATCCCCCAACGCTACTTTATAGGATTTCTTAAATTCATGGTGTATGGGAACTTTAGCCCTATCTATCTTATGAAATCCGTCTCCCAACACACTTGAGTATGTATCCAAAAATTGTGCTGGATCCAGTGGATCATTCAGATGTTCATGAATCAAATGATGGATTTTTCGCTCCCCCATGGCATCTTTTGATAATACTGTAACTTCCCTTAAGCATGACATATCCTCAGAGCTTGCTATTCCTACATTTTCACAATTATTACTATCTAGCAAATCTTTTTCCAACTGATCTATTGTAGGTCACATCATCTTTTTCTTGACTTTTTTTGCTTTCTTTGATTCATTTTTCCTGGGCTATTGTTATTGAAAGTAGAAACAGATTTAGGAGAAGGAAGAGTGCAATGATATATATTAAAAAAAATGTGTGTACAATCATCTGTTGCTGACTGAATATTCATAGATTCTTCAACATGTTTTTTTAAATGTACAAAAGAAATACTATGGTGAATGGAGGGTGTTATAACTTCCTAAGCTTAATCTTTTAGAATTTGAAGGTATCATTAAACCAGGAGCAATAACAGTTTGTATTTGAACTTTTATTTCTTTCATGTTTTTTGTATTCATTAATTTTTCCAAATGCGGCTCTCGTAGCCATATTTGACACATAACCGTTCGTCGGTACTATGCCTACCATTGTACCTGGAGTAGCTTCTTTTTTCTTCATTCGTTTTGTGAGATCTGATTGCATGTGAAAAGATTTCATTGCATCTAGTACTGCATATATAATTTGGTCATCACTTAACGAAAGTTTAGACCAATTGCCTAAGCGAACATTTGGGGGCTTTTCAAAGTTTCATTTAAGCAGATTTTGACTAAACCATCTAACCCAAATATACCATTTTTTATAAGACCTCTCTTTTGTGCATAAATGCCCATGTTAGTAATTCTTTTCATTTTGCGTGTGACTTCTTACACTTTAAAATAATTGCCAATTTCGTTGATATCCCCTCCTACTACTGAAACACCTACATATGTGAGTCATTCATCTTCAAATAGGGCAATAAGCCTCTTTGGTAATTTGTTGTATCTATAAACTTGTAAAATAATTGCCTTGACAATCCCCTCTGAGCATAAATGCCCAAATTGAATTATTTCTATTTTTTTACTTCCAGTAACAACCATCCCACTTGAGTTTTTTATTGTACCCCTTTCACAGTCAAGTGTAATACATTTGCAATTTACAATTAATGATCCGGCTAAATTAGTCTAAGTTTAGACGTGATCACCTAATTAAAACTATAGCTGCAACTTTAAGAGTTAGATTAAAAATATAGCAGCAATTTTAATAGTTAGATATGAATACACATGTAGCGATTCATAGATGGCATTAAAATTGATAAAACCAAAGTCATCAAAGCCTTCCTCTTCACAGGGAAGCAGCTGCTGAAGCAAAGCTTGCAGTTTCATCCATATGCAATGAATAGCATCCAACAGCTGCCTGTCGTCTGTGAATGGCAGCTCTGTTGGACATATGGAATAAGAGATCAGCTGTCATTTGTCTGGCCCACAAGTGTCAGCTGCAATCGTCGTGGAAACCGTGTGGTTTCCAATATGTGTTTAATATATCCTGTATGTTTACTTTATGAATTAGTTTAGTCAAAATAAAATAAGCTCATAATTATCATCCTTTCAACTTTTGTGAATTAGTTTATCTCTAATCCATATCCGTGCATAAGGCACATGACAGATTAAGTAAACAGCGTATTGATACACGCAGCTCGACCGAGACAGAATTGATGGGTGTGCCAGATTACTTACCTTACCCAATCTGGATGCTTTATTTTCTGCAGCATCAAGGATACAACATAAATAGGAAGCGGTTGTTGCAAGATAACCAAAGTACTATGAAGATACAGGTAAATGGAAAGAAATCTTGTGGGAAACAGTCTCAACACATAAATATAAGATTCTTCTGGATAGTCGATAGAACGAAGGAGATGGAGATGCACATCAAACACTGTCATACCGAGATGATGCTCGGGGATTTTTTTACGAAACCCTTGCAAGGAGCTCTGTTTTGTGACATGAGGGATGTTGTAGAATGAGTGAAATCTTATAACGTCTTAGAAGAACAATGGAAGAAGAAAGAGAAGAAGACGTTAGAAGAGAATAGCATAAACAAGGTGAAGGAGGGTATACTCAAGGTCACGATCGATCGCAAGGAGAGTGTTGTGGAAACGAGAAAAATGAAAGATAAAAAGAAAGTAAGTTTTGATGATCAGATCGTACCTGATAAAATGGAAAGAACATACGCGGAAGTAGTGAAGGATACGAGTAAATATGAGAATAATACGAACGAAAATAAATATAGTTAAAAATATGGAATGAGATCATTGTTAATCTCATTCTATAGAGATAAGCGATAATATAATCGAGTTAAAGACTTCATTATAGGATTTATCCAGAGTGTATTTTATTGATACACATAAGGTAGGATTTGAGACAAAAATCAACATTCTTCATTCCAACTAAATAATTTAAAATGCGATTACAATGTCGTTTGATGAAAATATTAATAAATTGAAAAATATATTCAAAATGGAAAAAATATTCATCATAGCAATAAGAACTACTTAGATAGATGACACGATAGCAATACAAACAATTAGGAAACTATGAGATTAGCAATAATACTATTTAAAAGAGAAAACCTTAAGTATTTTTGTTATTGCCCCCAGTATCAACGATCCCGGTTTTTGCCCTGCCGATCAGGGAGAATATTTTTAACTTATTCTCCCTAGCTCTAGGTGTAAGAATAAGTAGTAGTAATAAAAAAACTCAGCGCTTAGATGGATTAGATATCAGCAGATGTAAGATACGTCATCATACTTTAATTCAGTCTACGGTCTAATTATTTATCATTCAGGACCGAAACACGTTTAAAAAAGATCCTAAAAGCAGCCTGAAATATAGTCCTCCAACCAGAGCTATTCTGATCACAGGTTCATCCAAATAAGCTATAATAATGTGGAATAACTGGGTAGAGGCAGGAAAAAGCATAGCCGAAAAGGCGAAAGAAGCAGCTGAAGGAATAGAAGCTCAACTGAATGATTCTGTTGGATTGCCTACACCAGCTAAAGATGACGATCAAAAGAAAGGGTTTGAAAATCATACGAATAATCTTCCAATGGATAAATCTTTTAAAGACTCTAGTATTGCAAAAGCGGAAGATGAATTAAACGATCCTTTCTTTAATGACGAAGTCGTGATTCCTGGATCTGGAACAAAACTTGATTTCGCGCAAGTAGAAAACAAAGAGGAAGTGGTAGAAGAAACTAGTTTTGATGATGATGATAATAGTAATGATGGTCATAATTATGCATACAAACCGCAACAGGAAAGTATATTTCGAGCAGATACTTCGAATAATGCTGCACAAGAGATATCTGAAAACGAATCTCTGGAGGAAGATATTCCAATTGAACAAGCGGAGGGTTCAGGATGGAACATGGATGATGATGACATAATGTTATCACAGGATGAAGATCAGGACTTGGATGAGAATATACACGTAGAGCAAAATAGTGAAGGGGGAATCGACATAGGAAACAGCCAAGATGAAAATTTGGATGAACCGCAAGAGGAAGTTGATAATAGTGTTGTTCCAGATTTTGATACCTCAACAGATGAACCAATCGATACATTAGATCAAGACGAAACTACTGAGAATGAAACACAACCATCTGCAAAAACTGAAAATGATATTGTGAATGATGCTACGGACGACGCACAAACATCTGACATTCAAATGCAAACAGAGATTCCTTTAGAAGAAGAAGCAGAAGAAGTAAAAGAAGTAGAAGTAGAAGAAGAGGAAGAGGAAGAAACTTCACCAAAGATTCCAGATGAAAGAGAAAACCTACATGAAAAACCTGCATTGGTGCAATCAAATATTGAATCACAAGGTACGGTTGAATCAGATGATGAAGAAAAAAATAAATTCATTGAAACTTCTGTAGAATCACAAAAAATAATTTATATGAAAGATGAAACAATAGCAAAACTGCAAAGACAGAGTCAAAACCTCCAAAAAACACTAAATACTCGTGAGGAACAGTTAGAAGCTAATTCCAATCAAATGGCAACCCTTCAGAACATTTTTGAAAGTGAGAAAGAATCATTGATGAAAGTCATCAAAGAAACAAAGGAGGAAGCGAAAAAGCGCTTGATCAAATCCAAAGAACGCGTGGAAGACATGCAAGAACGATGCAATTCAACAAATTTAGAGCTGGAGAGATTGAAGAAACAGAATGAGAAAGAATCAGTCGAGAAAGATACCTTAATAACAGAGTTACGTAATGAAGGTGAAAATCTTGCCAAAACACAGGGAAAATCACATGAAAGTGTCCGAAAGGCACAAAAGGAAGTAAAAGCATTAAAGGCTCAAGTAGAAGACCTTATAGACGAACAACAACGACTACAGGATACTGTAGCTGCACACAAGGAACGTAACAATGATCTCACAAATAAACTTGCGCTCGCAAATAAAGAAAAGGAACGTGCTTTGAATCTAACAAAGGAACTATCATCTACCAAGGAAGCATCGCAACAACATGAGGCTATGAAATTAGCTTTGGAACAGGAAATTAAAGAATTAAAGAAATCACATCTAACTTTCAAAAAGGAAGTATCAGAAAGAGAAAAAGCACAAACATCAAAATTGGATATGGAACAAAAATCAATTTTGAATGAAAAAGAAGAGTTCATGAAAGATATGGAGACAAAACTGCGAGCAATTGAAAAAGAATCTAATTTGAGAGAGGATGCGTTAAGAAGAGAACTTGAGGATTTGAGAAAACGTTGGCAAGACTCAGTGCAGCGTGCTGATGGTAAGCTATTATTCTGTGTTTTTTCCTTGGCAAAGACATACAAATAAAGGGAACAAACTATTAACCAATTTTGCAAATCTTTCAATAATTAGTTCTTAGCATGGACGTTCAACAGAGTACAGCACCTTTGATTCGCCAATTAGAATCAACAGAACGAACAAACAGACTACGATCCGCTGTTTGGATGGAAATGGAACAAAATCTTCGTTCAGATATAGAAGAACTTGTAGTGAAAAACGAGAAACTCACAATTTCAGTGTCTACATTACAGAGCGATATGAAAAAAAGTGAGAGCGAGCTCAAAGCAAAGAAAAGCCAATTAGAAATAATAACAAATGACCATGATAATTTGTTAGATCACTCGAACACCTTGGCTCAAAAATTAGAGGAAGCAACCTCAAACAATGAAAATTTGAAAGTAGAAATGGAGGCGAAAGATACAATTTTGCTGGAATCTTCAACCAAAATACGGAACGAAATGATGACAACAGTTATGGATAATGAAGCTAGGCAAAAAGAGGAGGTGGAAGAACTTTGTAAGAAACTCGAAAGAAGTATTAATGAGCGACAGCAACTAGAAGATGAATTGGGTTTATTAATGCAGTCGGCAAATTCACCTATACAGTCTAAAATGAACGGCAAGGCTACTATTCGTAACGTTACTGATCAAGCAAGTATCCTTGAGAGCACCTTAAGTGGGCTTGATACTTCCTATGAAAATGGGGAAGATTTCCTGGATAATATGGAAAACACTATGCCGCCACCTTCCACAACTTCGTCTTCGTTTGTAGCTATGGAACATCTTTCGCAAACATTAAAAGCATCTAAGGTTGAATTGAAAGCCTTACGTAAGCAACTTTCTCTGTCGGAAAACTCAAGAGAGGAATTACAGGAAGAACTTTCCTCAGCAAGAGTCGCTGCAGAAAAATTACCCTTTTTTGTCGAAAGGGTGAATGAGTTGACATTAGATTTGGAAGAAAAGCGACGCGATATTGGCGAAGCTCGTGAGAACATGTTGGAGGTTAAGGAAATGTTCCGCTCGCAGTTAGATTCCTTATTAGAAGAAAAGGTCGCAAATGAAGATATTGAAAATTGAGAAAGAACGTTCAGCGATTAAACATAATTGAGTCAATATTGCGTCATGTCATTGAAAATTTAAATCATTAGCTTAGTAATATTATTTTGATCCACATAAAGTTGAAGCATATCATTATCAATAATCCCAAAGTAGCTTCAACACGAGATACATGAACACTCTATTCATCCTTCACGTTATATTTTGCAAATAAGTTGTCAATAGTTGTCATGGCTTTGAATTCTAGATTATTTCCACTTGGATCTTTGAAAAACATTGTCCACTGCTCTCCAGGCATACCCTGAAATCGTAAGTGAGGTTCAATAATAAATTCAATATTGGCATTGCGAACTCTCTCTGCTAATGCATGAAATTCCGATTCCGTGAGTGCCAAACCTGCATGAGGAACGGGAACTTCATCACCATCCACTGGATTTACATAATCTTGACAACGGTAGTCTGATCCAACAAAGTGTGCTACAATTTGGTGCCCATTTAGACTGTAGTCTTGCCACTATTATTTTCGGTGTTACATAAAACATGCTAGTTAGAAGTTGGTTGGAATATTTAACGTAAAAATTGAGCCCATCTTGGTGCAAATATGTCCAAAATGAAATTTCTCTACCTACCTTATCAGAAGATCGTCCTTCTTTACATCCTAACACTTCTCCGTAGAAGTGTTTCGCCACTTCTAAGTCGTGAACTGGAAAGGCGTAGTGGAAAGCTTTTTTTAAATGAAGAAGCATGATAAATATACATTTGGAGTGTTCAAATGAATAAATTAAAAGAAAATGAAATAAGAAATATATCAAATCGTCAAATCTTTAAGTTCAAAGTATAAGGACTCACGTGAACCAGGAGCAGGATCTGATAATTTTGTATATTGTTGCGTTCCACTGTCAGGGTTGGATGTAGAGGAAAGAGATATAGAAGTCGAGTGGTAGGCTCTTGCTTTATTTGAGCCATCAATTATATCTATAGTCCCAAACTTTGTAAGAGCATATGGAGGCGATGATTTAGCGCGCCTTGAAGAAGTGGTGAACGCAATAGAGACAAGTTTGGATAAAGAGAGAACCATGGTTCAAGACCGGTATTTGAATTTGTTCAGCAAAATAAACTATTCTGCAGTCGGATTTTGAGAATTTACTTAATAGACGTCATCAAGTGTATAATCGTCACTTTTGCAACGAGGGTTATGTTTTATTAGGAGATAAACTTTATTACGTAGTCCTCATTCTTGTTGAGCAAATAACCCTTTTATGAAGTCAACATTTTCTGCCTCCCTCACTCAAGAAGGAGAGGGAACTAGGTTTGTTTGCTTGCTTGTTTGTTTTGATATTTTTTTGCCGTGTTATCGGTCCCTACGCACTGTGGCGGTCCGGCGATCTTCATGATGCCCTGTATCCTTACTTGTATAACCCGAAGTCATGTTCAAGAGGAGACACCAGTAGTAACTGCACCTGACATGACGGTCTTCCCAACTTTACTTACCTTGGGTATATATCGAGCCTATACACATGTACGTGTGCTATTATATTTACAACCTGCTGCACATTTCAACTCAACATGAACAATCATCAACTTTTTTCGGGATTTGAACCCACGGACGCTTGAACTTTAACCAAGCCCCGACACCGCTAAAGCTGGAGAGGGAACTAGGTATTCAATTGCAGGACATTTGGATTTCATTGATATTTCAGCGCATCGAATTATATTCATGGGTTTCAAAGATTGTATTTGATTGGCTTCAACATTGAATTGAAGCGTTCACTAATAAATACTTCACATTAAATAATTGACAAAATTGAAGATTGTGAACATTTTTACAAAAACCTAAAATTAGGCCGTAAGTCAGGCCAATTAACTTTTTGTTCAGCATTTTGGTAAAGTGGATTGGATTGGCCTAATTAACAAAGGGGTCGGTGTATCAACTTAGCTCGATATACTCTTGTGAAGACATTTCTTTTTTTTCTTCCCGACGTAATTGTAATGCACGAATCAAACAAAAATTACATGACGGCATCTCATTTTGAAGCATTGCAATGATATGAATGCGGATTGTGATACATATTGACCATCCGTAGAATCATACTTGAATTTGTTCGTCGAGCGAGCCATCTGTGTTTTCTAAATTAATTCCATTCAAAAACTATTTGTATTTGGAAATGACTATGTTAGTGCTTTTCCGTAATAAATTAATGACCTTGTTACTTAATTGGCTTGAATTCACTTAGGAACTTGCTCTGAGAATTAGAAAAAATGTCAACTCAAAAGAATAAGTTATAAGATTTAATTTCCTTCAAATATTTGTACGGTTTTAGATTGATTCCTGTACAGTTTCGTATCTAAAGTTGTATCATAGTATTTTGCAACATCCAATTCCTTAATTACATGTGTTGTCTCGTTCGCTAATTAAGAACACAAACTCTTTCAGTACTGAAACACGATACGACCTTAATCATTAGTGAATGAAACCAATTCTGTCACATATTGAGGAATTAAAAAGTGACATCGATCGGATTGACCTTCTACAACTCAGCAATCATAAACTCCACACCGAAAAATAATTCGATAAGGTCGGAAGCCGAATACATAATCCTAAATTGGAGCACCAAGGACTAAGAATACTATATAGAAGGAGATATTCTGTTTCATTTTCCCATAATGGACGTTGACTCCGTTTTTTTCACTTTGATCTTGACAATAACAGTCTTTATGTGCTTCTTTGGATGGCAAGAAGCTAGGAAATATCATCGCAGAGAATCTACGAAAGAACTTCGTCGCTTAATTATTGCACAGTCTATCATTGTGAAAAAAATAACGGATAAAATAGATACGATATCAACTGGTGAATCACAAAGCGAGAAAGCAAGTAAGACGCACAAAAAAGCTAAAGAAATCAATGTGAAAGGGGATGATATAGAGATGCAGCTATCTAATGATAATGAAAACAACGGAATCACCATATTGTCAGATCCAAAACAAATAACGTTATCCGCAGCAATATTTGGTACTGAAGAAGAAAGGGGGTCGTGTTCCATTTGCTTGGGAGATTTCGAAATTGGGGAAGAAGTAGGATGCTCTCATAATGGAGAATGCACTCATGTATTTCATAAGGAATGCATTGTAGATTGGTTGCTAATACGGAATCAATGTCCTGTGTGCAGAAGGGATTTTATGCATGAAAAAGATTATGAAAATTTAAACCCCGAATCACAAAGAATACCGGACTCTATATAAAAAAAAATGAGTGAGAGGCGAAAGGATAAAAAAGAATTCTCCTTAGATATTGCCTTTGGATGTATTGCTTTCCTAGATAATTCGTTGGGTGTGGAAATAATAAATGTTTGATCGTTGATTCAGGTGATATGAATACTATCGTCTTGCAAACAGCGCGGTTTTTGAAAAATTCAATTCAAGTAGGTGTAAAATTTATGTTATATTTGATCACGTGGTTAAAAATAATCTTTTTTTATCATAAAAAAACTCAATTATGAATATTCTGATTATTATGACAAATTCCTGCAATATCCAAATATTGTCACCAACCCAATAATTGAAGCAGAAATCAAGAACCATCTCTTTGAGCTTACTTTGCCAAAAATTTGGTGTAGTATGTGCATGTATCAATAAGAATATAATTCCATATTGAGTGCCATCTTCTGATAGTCTTATCCACATCCAGTGTCTATTACGAATTCTTTCGAGAATGACTTTCGTGATAATTCAATACAATCAGGAATAATGAAATAATGATCAAATGAGGTTAAAACTAGTCTTTTGCACATATATATATATATATATATTATTCGGACACTTGACTCATTCTCAATACATTACAAGTTTTTCAAAGAACAATGTTTTCAAGTGTTTATAATCGTTGAATCCTTTCACAAATGCCCATAAAATTCGTTTTTATGAATCACAAATAATTTTAATAAATGTATTTCAAACTTATTCACTACATCATTTACTCCTTTAACAAATCACGAAATCGATCAGTAGCTCTCACCATAGCATCTACCAAACCAGGCTCTGAATCACTATGTCCAGCACCAGAGACAAATTCCAAATGCACATCCTCACAACCAGCCTTCTTCAATGCCTTCGTCAACCTCCACGCGGCTTGGGGCTGACATACATAATCTCCACGTCCATGAGCAATCGAAACACGATGTTTATGATTTGCCATACATTGAACATTATCTAACAATTGTCCTCGTGTCATAAATCCACCATTGATCATATAATGGACCTCCATCACAGCAAAGGGGATCAATATACTAGGAGTCCCCAAATATTTTTCAATAATCTTAGGATCAATAAAGGTTTTACTGATGGAAAGTTCATATCCAACAAAGGCTGCCGCAGCAGCTTCTCGTGTCGATGTCTCAGGACTGGTAAGTCGATTCCAGTAGGCACCTAACAGATTGGTTTTTTCACGGTCCCAATCGGGGGAAGAATCTTGAATATATTGACAGTAGGATTCCCACGCTTGAGGATTTTGTCCAAAGGTACCTCCATTTGAAAACAAATAATCCACTTCGTCCGGACCAAACAAAAAGACACCCCGTAATACCAAACATTGACATTTGTCAGGATGACTTTGGGCATATGCCAACGCTAACGTGGAACCCCATGATCCTCCTAACACAACACCCCATTTCTCAATCTGTAACGCCGTACGAATCATTTCAATATCCGATACTAATTTCGGAGTCGTATTTTCCACCAACGATGCTGTCAGATCCTCCGAGGCGTTGGGTTTGGATCGGCCTGCTCCACGTTGATCAAATACGACTATACGGTAGACGGATGGATCAAAAAATCGTCGTGATCGTTCATCGCATCCACCTCCAGGACCACCGTGTAAAAAGATGGCGGGAATGCCTTTGGGGTTTCCACATTGCTCGTAGTATAATTCATGTCCATCGCCGACATCTAAGTGACCTGAGTGGAAGGGTTCGATGGCAGGATAGAGAGTGGTGGGATAGGTTACGGGGTTTTGGATTTGATTGGAGGAATCGGATGCTGGTGGAGAGACGTAGGTTAGATCGGCTTTGGTACTGGGCATACTGAAGCTAGAAGTAGAGGAGATGAAGAGTAGAAAGCAGTGGAAGAGGAGTTGATAGGTTGATGAAGGGAAAGCAATCATGAAGTAGATACTATACAAAGGGAAATCTGTGCCATCAATGTCGGATTTGAAAAAGATCTTGAGGCGCGTCAAAGAAGATACGTAAGGCTGACGTATGCACTATTACCGTTCTATATAACTAAAAAATAAAAGAGCCTCCTCAAAGATTAGGTAAACAACATCCTGCTTTTTCATGAAGCACGATTCGAATGCGTTTTTGACACAAGCCAAAGTTTCAAATTGCAAAATTTAGCGCTCATGAACTTTTTTGGATTCGAATTGTTCAAAAATAAGTTTCGAAAGAAAGGATCATTTCATCTTTCAATTAGAGACTTATTCTCTATCCATCATATTGGATCCCTCTAAATTGTGGAAGTTGTAATATTGCCTCTCGACAAGAAACTTCATAAAAGACCGAAAAAAAGAAGTATGATGATTGTCAAACATGGTTTCATGATGAACATTTTTTCAAAGTATCCAGCATGGCATATAAAAAAGCAATACAAATATGAAATATAGTGGATAATTGCATCGTTAAAGTATTCTATTCTGTTGTTTCTTCATTGATTCCATGGCCTATTTCAAATAAAGGGATATATCCCCTCTTACCAGCAAAGTTACAATGTCCAAAAAAGGCATCTTTGTTATATTCACCAGCACGATTCCTACTATTCACCTGTAAGAAATCTTCTAGACTTGATCTTACTTTATGCCATTCCTTGTGGAATAAATTGCATTGATGATGTCCCACAGTATTTTCCCCTGATTCTGGAGTTTGGTGACATAACCATGGTTTCTGACATAATGTGAAATGAATCGATCGTATGTTTTCCAGAGAGGTTCCACGACAATCCTCACAAAAGTCTTTTCCATCACGGCATTTGGATCCGTCTTTCTTTGGATTACGTGGATTATCTGCCATAGAATTATAGATACATCGATTTAATTCCACTGCTGTATTGGGATGAAAATGATCATAAAAGTAGGAGGCTATCCCTTGTATCTGCTGTGCGCCGTAATATCCACCATATTTTCCACCCCATCCTCTTCCTGGATCAAAATTTCCATCTAATATAATGTTTTTATATTCCTCAAATACTGCTAATGAAGGACGGACGATTAAAAATCCACCCTGTACGCCGACATGTTCTTTTCCAGGTCGAATCATATTATAATCTCGGGTAAAAAAGGCATTGACAGTTTCAGTAAGTGGTTTATTCAACATCACAGGTACATTTTTCAAATTGGCCCCGTCATAAGTATTTTGAGTCTTTATGGGGCTTTCCGTCGCATCAATACCACCATCACTGTTCATCATGACCAAAAATAAATCATCCAAAGGCTTCAAAATAAGAGAATCAACATCTAAATGTACCACCACTGAAAAATCCAAGAGTGTATAAGCATATAATTTCAAAAATTCCTTTTCTTGACAACATCCAGATTTGACTACATGTTCTCTATACCATTCCTTCTTGATATCCTCAACTTTAATGGGAGTATCCTTCTTCATGACATGGTATCCTAATTGCCGAAGGTGGGGTTCACAATCAGAAGCATCGGGATGGAGAAAGGCAATCATTTGGTAGGAAAATTGAGATCCATTGTTATTCTTTTTATGACTATCGATGGAATTCAAATGGATGGAGTGTTTTAGGACGGCAGCTCCGTCAATCAAACGACTGGCACCTTCTCCATTACAAGAAGTGATGGAAATAGCGTAGGCAATGGTTCCCTTAGCATCAGGAAAGACATTTTTTTTTAAAACTTGATTTTTTGGCGCTGCTACAGCGATGCGACTTGTGTCTGTATGGGAATTGTCTAGATTGTATGTGGTGGTGCCTTTTACCATGACTTTTCCAGCTGCAGCAAGGCCTACATCTGCACCTTTATGTGAATTGAGATTAAGTCCTTCTATAGCATCACGTTCTAATATGTGTTCATAACCATCATGCACTGACTGAATCTTATCTTTGATGTTTGCAGGAGCTGATTGTCTTCTGATTATGAGGGGATTTTCTTCATGGAGAGTATTCATTTTGGAATTCGATGCTGATTTATTCGCAGAAATAGATCCAAACCGGCGAAGAGAAACATGAAAATGAGCAATGGAGAGCAATCCTGCTATTAGGAGGATAATGAATATGATTGGCACTACATGGACTTTTGTTTTAGTTCTTTTTTTCTTGACTATACCACGGCGTGATCTTTGTGAGTAAGATGATGGAACACTACGTGGGTTTGGATTCTGAATGAGGCTTGATAAAGATGTCTTTGCTCCATCCGAAAGCATGGACCGAGCATCATACATTTTGAATCTATTCTTTCTTTTAGTTGTGCTTTTATAATTCAAGACTAGACTGCTGTTAAGAGTTTTTGCTGACCGGTCTTGAGGTTTGAAATATGTGTTTAAGCAAGACTAATTGAAAAGTTTGATCTTCGTATACTTAATCGTAGATTTCCCTTTACAGAAAGTATTTAGCAGATCGTGACGACGACAGATTTTTTGGCCGGATTGAAGTTTGAGTGACTCTTAATTTTCATTTTTTGTCTTTGTAAGAACATTTGCATTTCCACCACATTGCATTCCATTTTGTTACTAATTTTTATGTTTTGCATGAAAGGAAAAAAATAAATACCAATTATTGACAGAAAATTAGAGATAAGGTATTCCTGTTATGGTGATAAAATAAAAATTTGTTCATTTTATATCGCACGGTAATCTGTTTCCATGAAGTTTCTATCAATTCAAAGGTAATGAAATTTATCTTATTTAGAAGGAGATCGTGAAACATCACTATCAATATCAATTCGAAAAAAATCAGCTTACTCTTCCTTTCTGCCTAACTCACTAACTAAGTGTAAAATACTCTTCGTTTCAAGGATCGTTACAGCAAAGAAAATATATGAGTCTAATAAAACTTATAATTTTTCTGCACGAAAAGAGATTAAAATATTGGAAGGTTTCGAATTGTCTCTTATGAGACACTTACATTAAGAATTAAGACACAAAGGTATTCTCCTGTTTCTGCATTGCGAAGACCAACATATTTATGAGGTTGGGTTTTTTTCTCTGTGAATTTTGTGAGTATTCAGAAATAATAATTTACATTACTGGAGTGTTAAATTTAATTCGCGACTAAAACAATCATAGATTCAAAATCTGTATTCATAAAAGCTTTTGACCATTATTCATATTGTTAGAGGCTCCTTGTGATTTGATCAAGAAATAAATGCATCTTTTGAATGTTTTCGTTACCTTTCACTACCTGCATCATGGCCAGAGTGAATTGATGCGAAGAAATTTCATCTTATCGATCATTTTGATATGAGCGAGCAATACTCATATTATATCTAACTTTTTTTGGTTATGTCTTTCCTAGTGAGAGTTTTGGCTATATTATTTTTACCAAATAAAGTCATACATATCTATTGATAGCTGCATAAGAAAACTTGACAATTTTTACGATATGGAATTTATCAATTGATTTATCATATTTGAAGTATTTTGAAGCAGTTGGTGAGCTTAATTTAAGTGTTTTTTCATGCACATGTCTAATTTTGATGTACGAAAGTATGCACTTTCTGAATCTATTTCACATGAACTCCAAAGGATCCACTAAAACCTTTCCTTTTTGATACATGACACCTTCTTGGAAACTCCAATGTTGGTAAATAGTCTATAGCAAACTAGCAAATTAATGTTCTTTATAATTTCAACATTTTTAAAACCAAATCCATAAGAAAATAAAGTGAAGAATTGCGAAGATTGTATGTGCCAAAGCGTAGATTATTACTATAATTTTTTTATGTGGCTTTAAACTTCATATCATTTTTTGTTGAATTCGCTTTTTCACTCACCGTCTATGACGTGTCCTTAGTCAATGTACGTTAAACCCTCTGCTGATCTGATGGTAATGCGAGAAAAAGCGAAAATGACCGAAATTTACATCTTTGACAAACATCCCCAGAGTCATAGGTCCTACGTAAATCAAAACGGCGTAAAACCACAATCTCAACAAAGCCATCGTCATAATGCTTCGACGGACCGGAAGTTTTCATCCTGACGATGATGACTACAATACTGACAACGATAATGAAAGCGCCAATGTGTCACATAACAAATATACCATTGATGCTGGTAGTACAAAGACACCCAAACGACAAAATAAAAAATCCTCATCCTCCCGACATCGTTCTAGAAATCAAATAAGTACATCCAAATCCAATCAAAAGAATAGTGATGCACAAAGTGTCAGTAGCGCTTCTGTCATGATGCAATTTTTAGGACTAGATTTAGATCGATCCAAACAAATTACCACCTATACATCTTCTGCTGCGTCTGCTTCTTCTAACACAAAACAATATTCTTCATCAAGGCTAAAAGTGTCAAAATCAAGAAACTCTAGTCATCATGTTTCTAACCGATGGGGAAAGAAATACACATCTAAAGAATCCAGAAATCAATCTATTTTTTCATATTTTCGCAATATTTCCAAAACTCATATTCTCCTTTTCGTGATCTTGATATTGTTCGGAATGTATTTTTTTGTGTCTCAACCTGGTGTTGAATCCATCCATGAGACTTTGGTTGCCCAAAGTACAACTGATCATCCTTTGATAATCCGTGCAGAAGATGCTAGATTGGACGAGGAAGACTATCATGGTATTCGAGGTAGTGCACAAGGAAACGGAGAAAATTATGTTGCCGTATCTCTATCTTCACCACCAGAAACAAATGAAAATAGTGTAGAAACGACGAACAAAAATGTCAAGAATGAAGTACAATTTGAAATGTCAAAATCTCTTATCCAGGAAGAGGAGGATGAAGATCACTATAGCAGCAATCAAATAGATAACACACCAAAATATGACATGTCCTCCTCGTTAATTGATAATCTACTAGAAGATGATGAAACAATGCAAATTATAAATATCTTAGATGATCCAAATGATAAGATGGCATCGATGGAAGAACTACCAAATCAAAATATTCCTAAAAAAAAAGACAACAAAGAAACACCCAATCCTCCTCCTATCCAAGAATCTCTCTATAAAGTTGGGTATGTCCTACCTGTCTATGAATGCCCTGATCTCAAACCACGTGACGATACATCACCCCTTGATTTGGAAATAACAGAATCGTTAGAAGATTCGTCATTTTTAGACGCTGCTGCAATATTAAAATATACTATCCATCGAAATTCCATCCATAATCCAATGCTCTCCCCACCCTCAAAATATTCCTATCAAATGCTGGCCTTACTCCATCCCAGCGTCAAAGATTGTTTTGATGTGGATGGATATTCCCGTACAGATGCCTTACAACTATTAGGATACGATGTCCGAACGATGGATATTCCTGTGCCATTAGATGAGATTCAAAATGAATTCTTGAGGAATCAAATTCCAGGGGCTATGGAATCCAAGGAAAGAAATTTGATTCGTTTACAGGCGTTTGGATTGGTTGAATTTGATGTTGTGGTGTTGATGGATTTACGTACTTTGATTGTAGAAAAATTGGATGATTTAATTGATATTGTCGCCTTCAGTAACGATGAAAGTAAAGGCACAGACAGATTGGAAGGAATTCTCCAACGTGTCGAATTGGTAGATGCTAGCAGATCGAATCAAGATCAAGTACTTCAACAACCTATTTCGGCAATATATACGCGGGATTATTCCTCTGTAACACCAGAAAAAAGAAATGTGGGGATATCGCCGAATCTTGTTGTATTAAAACCATCTCAAACGATTTACAATGAATTCATGAACATTTTAAAAGAGGGAGATTATCGTCGTGATTCTGGATGGGGTGGTAGTGGTATAGGTGGTTTTTTGGGAGATATGACGACTCGTGGAATTCTTGCCTATTATTATGATATATTGCACCCTTCTAATGGTATCGAAGTCAATCATTGTCGATACAATAACATGGCATCCAATCCCTACATTCGTATGAATGGATCCACCGTCTGTCGAAATGGAAACGAAAAACCACCAAATTGTCAAGATTGTAGAAATCGATCTATCCAATCATCCGATATCTCTGTTATGAATATGTCAACTTGTCGAGATCCATGGAATTGTTATCATCATTCCGAAACCACGGATTCCTTGCGTCTATGTCGTAATATGCATTCCTTTTGGTTTCAAACTCGAAGAGAATTAGAAAATGCCTGGAAGGAACATGGCGGTGGAGGGAAATTTGGTTATGTCCCTTCTATATTGGCCCCTGCACAGGATAGGATACGACCCAATCACTTTTTAGGATATTGTGCTGGAAGTGGCAAAAATCATTACATTCCCATGGCAGCTCCTGGGAAAGAATTAGTGGAGAATGGTCCAGCATTGGATACAAATGCTATATTGAATCAATTTGCTACGGGATTAAACGATGATGGGAATAAAAAGATTCCAAAACCGAAAAAACGTTTTGATCCAATGAAAGTTATGTATCAATTCGCAAATGACAACAAAATATAACACGAATCTTTGCAAAAGGATATTGTTATATTTGCATATGGATTTGGTGTTACAAATGTCAAATGCATCAAATATTTGCTTACTCCACTTTTTATCGTCTTTTTCCGAAAGCAAACTTTAACAATGGAACACATGTAAATCGATACCACAAATGCAAGTGGAATGCGGTCCGAAGACAAACTTTGCGATGAAAATCATGTGAAAGGAATGACAAGGGGAATTTATTTCGATGACTCAGTACTTGAAGCTATATCAGCTGTGATAATAGGCGGAGAATATACTGCGATGCAGGTACATCGTGCAGCGGTAGGCATCATTCAGAGATATAGAGATACCATGCAGTCACCAAGGGTAAATATGAGGGAGGCCTTAGGACAAGCACGGGACACGGGAATACGAAGAGCGCCAAAACAGTGCAAGAAACAGCAAATTAATAAATCAAAGAAGACAAAGAAAAGGAAAATGAAGTAGGAATCAGTGAGAGTAGAAGATTACGAATGAGGCTGATGAATAGCAAAATTGGGGCTCCGGATACGGAAAGTTCAAAATGAAAAGAAATAAGAATCGCATTTCTTTATGTCTGGATCCTACGCAAATAGGGCACGATGTATGTGTCTTTAATCTCATGTTACATAATTTAATTCTGAGCATGCGAAGCATCTCGTAAAATAATGTGTTTATAAATATTCAAAATATCTTTTATTTTTTTGATGGAATCTTTGATCATAGCTTGTTAGTGTTTGTATTATGGATGAATGGCGTGATCACCTGTTCGTACGAGTGTATACACTTGTAAACTTACAGCCGACCTGAGAGAACGTTTGCGCTCTCTCGTCATTCTCCTCCTGTTGGGATGTGAAGGATTCGGTATCTGCTGTCATAGTGCAAGGCTTTTTAAACACGATAAAATATAACATACACTAACTA
>Ga0209092_10000801_pt1 | contig 31663 bp, 20 predicted proteins | sample FraStrMetagenome_FD_187446 | JGI IMG/M metagenome (GOLD analysis project Ga0209092, IMG submission 187446) | Marine eukaryotic phytoplankton communities from Arctic Ocean - Fram Strait ARC3M Metagenome (SPAdes) (version 2) | ecosystem: Environmental > Aquatic > Marine > Oceanic | place: Fram...
GAAGATAAGCGTTGAATATTTTTGATGTAATTGAATCTGTCGTTCGCAAAATTTGGATCTTTACAATTAAATTTTTAGATTACAAAACCATAAAAATTAACTCACAATATTAAAACCAACTAATTTTGATTAAGTCCACAGCGCCTCCCTGTAATCCAGTTGCTCCTACCACAGCAATAACTTTTTTATCATTACGACACATTTCAAGGTATGAACAAAAAGAAAATTTAAGACTATGAGATGTTCAAGAAATGTCAAACCTGATTCATTATTTTGTGCGTTGAAATAGAATTTCATACGCATGCACCCTAATTTCATAATTATGTAACATACACTCTAGAGCTACCATTATGTGAGACACTATACTAATGGGTATATATGCTAGTACATATAAACTCTACATAATGACGTCGGTCATGCACATGAAGGTGAACTATTTGAAAAAATAGAGGGCAGGAAATCTAGTAGGCCGTGAAGGCTGGTTACACGTCTCAGTACGATTTCCAATAGCAACACGTTAACAACAATAACATACCTTTACTTTACTTTACATACATAATGTACTGCACCAAGAGGCTTCGCCTTACTTAAACTTAACTTCCTGAGTATTTTTGTTTAACGATTGGCCCAGGACAAGCACTTCATTATGTAAAGATGCAAAATCGTCTTATATGAATATCCTCCGATCTCATTAATTAATAAATGTTTTATACAAAAATAGTAAAGGCAAGATGAGTTATAGCCTCACAGGCTCTAACTCAACATTACGGCAAACTTTACGCGTAAACATAAACTTCTTTCCTGGTATGAATGCTGTAGAAATTACGCGTAATTTTTTACCAATTGAACGAGCCTTAATAAAATGAACGACTGGAATTTCATTCGAAACTTTAGCTGAAATATCGAATCAAAACTTACGCACGGATCAATTGAAAAAAGAATCAAGAATTGTTGATACCGACAATTTTCCAGTCCTTCACAATTCAATATTATTCCAGGATTGCATATCCAATAGATTGAGATATTTAATTCACGTAGAAGTGTTTATACTGACGCTTCATCAAAGTGCAGATTAAATTTTGGAAGTTTGTTTGACTATGTTTTGGTATGTCATTTTTTCAACGTGTTAGCACGGCAATCACTCTTAGATGTAACCAGTCTTCACGCCCATTGAGAATTCCAACCCTCTACTCCATCGAGTAGTTCACCGTCGCAAACATAACCGAGGTCACCGTCACTGGAATCTGTCGGGTGGCCCTCCCTCTCCTCAGAAAAGTGAATATTTTAACTTTTAAATTATTATTTGATGTTTTATAATTCAAGATATTAGTATTTAAAATTTGTAAAAATCAATACGTTTAAACATTTGTTTAACATCATAACCAAATATAAACCAAAACCAATGATTTTTCATTGAATTTTGGAAATCAATACAGTTTTGCAAATCAGTGATTGAATTGTAATGCAACAGAGATTGATTCATATTTTATATGTAACATAAGAAAAAGCATGCATTAATTTACGCTAATCAAAATATTGAATTCTTATACAAGTAAATAAATTATAACCTAGCTTTTTTTTAATCATATTCCAACTGATATTTTATAATTCAATGCTTTGCTTGATTTCTGGAAGGAAACCTACTTTAGAATGCTACAAGGTGGCCCCCAAAATAAAGTTTTTTTCAGATTGACAGATACTGGTCTAGACTCGTAACATAGAGGTGTTCACAGCCGTATTAGGCACTTCCACTGTACACTATACTAACAACTTCTAATAAATAGTGACGATGGTGATAAATACATGAAAGCTAATTCAAAACATAAAAATGAACATTAATAATTCTTTGCGTAGCCCCCCATCTCCCGTGTAGGATAAAATATGATGATTTAAAAGACTTCCCAAGCATTATTTTGATTCAAAACTACCGTACAATGTTTGAATTGAAATTAAAGAATTTCCTTTGTTGATTACCTACTATTTTTTTTTCTCCAGGACCACAAGGTTGACATGTTCCGTAAAGAATTTTCAATTCTTTAACGGTATTCATCTAAGTGTATTTGTACAAGTAATTAAAAAAATCGATTATTCGAGACTTTTTGTTCCAAGTTCAAGAACTTTAAAACATTCTTCTTTTTTTGGCGAAGTTCAGCTTAAACAGACTTTGTGCAGGCCGAAACAGTAGTATGCCATTAAATAAATCAGATTCAGAATTTCGATTAACACTGCATACCTTTCATCAATAGTTCTAAGTAAGAAAGTAAACTCTCTCGTTTTCAATGCACCAAATGGGTGAAGTTCCGTCAGTTCCATGCAGGAAAATTCTCACGAACTTCTCGAGAGATTTTGTGTTCTCACAATAAAATAAAAACGAAATTTACAAAAAAAAAACTTAAACTCATTATTTATTAACTAAAATCTATATTTTATATCTTTGTTGCTCATTTAAGACTTTTACCGTTTGTGAGGACAATTCACCTTGCTTTCATTTTATTCGGATATGATTTGTGTTGAGTTAATCACTGTCTTTATCTGGAGATAAACTGAGATTTTCTTGAGCAATAACTTCTTTATAGGGGGTATAGAATGCTTTATGACATTAATTCGAAAACCAACATTGTGTGTTTAATTAACAACTCCCTCACGATTGTCATAGACTTTTGACTTTGATTTTTTCCTTGCATTCTTATGACTTATGTGATTTCATTGAACTTAGAGATAGTTGATAAGTAACTATCGCACAGACTGAGTTTTTTCAGATTAGATTCCTAAAAGTCATTTGCCTCTTCTATTTAAATTGACGGTGATGGAAAGAATGTATGAAATGCCAAAATGTCAAAAGAAGTGAAGTTAAGTGTTTTAGTAAACGTAACCATGATTGCACGTACCCAGATATATGAGAAATTACGCAACTTCAAAGAGAAATTGCATTTTCAGTAAATCTGGTATTGTAAATCCAGTGATTTTGGAGTTTAAATTCAGATTTCTTACCACGTATTTTCAACAATACAAATTAATTGAAGGAAGTTTTGTGAAGAAAGGAAGAACCATTCGTCGACGTACGAATACTGCCTTTCAAGATAATACAACGGCAATAAAAGAACAAAAATAATTCAAAGTTTATCTGGATTTTTCCAATCTTGAAGCTTGGCAACTGGAGAATCATGCCCAAGCTCGGTTTTGGAGTACAGAAGCTACTGAACTCATGGGTTAACGTAAACAAAGACCACTATTCGAGGGCACCTCCATCGTCGTCTTCTCTGAAACAGAGCTCCTCGGGAAGAAAGCACCGAACAAATGTGTCAAGGTCGTCGAAGAAATTTTCAGATGACAACAGTATTGTTACAGCGAGTACAGCCTCAACCTCTCTCACAACGAACACCCTTTCGAGTCTGTCAAGTTTATCTGCCACCAGTGAGTTCAAAGGGGGTCTTCAACATGTCACAGAAAACGAAGCATCCTTATTTCAACATAGCGGAGGAAAAAGCGAAGGAATTTCTCTACAGGAATTGAACTTCGAAGAAAGGTTGAAAAGAGGTACCTTCGGTGCAACCTACAAGGGTACATGGGAAGAGAAGTGCGTCACGATCAAAGTTGCTACTCCAGTTATCTCGACGGAAGAATGGAATCAAGTGACTACACGACTCATTAGCTTACAAGGAATAAACTCGGATGATGACGCCCATAAGTATTTCGTCGACTTTTTGGGAACATCTGTTTTGCAACCGACCCGAACCCGAGGCACAGGAGGGGAAATACATTGCCTAGTATCAGAATATGTTCAAGGCACAAATCTCACGGAGTCGATAGACAAAAAGAGTGTTTCACTTGAAAGTCGTTGGAATATTCTTACAAAGATTGCCCGTGGAATGGAAATACTACACTCGTTTGATATCATTCATGGAAACCTTAAACCAGAAAATATACTGGTGAGGAAAGATGAAATAAGAATTGCTGATTATGGAATATCAAAGTTCTTGAAAGTAAGTGAAACAAACTTTGAATATTTTCCTCCACTTGCATTTGCTCATGCTAAATATGCCTGTAACTTCTTGCTCAAAGAAACAACAAGATGAAAGAGAACAAGAGCAAAATCCATACATGTCCGTCGACAAGTCTGTCACTAAATCGTCTGATATATACTCCTTTGCTGTCATTGCACGGGCATTAATTTCATCAAAACATCCCAAAAGATCAGCAGAAAAAATACAATATGATTTTCCGAAAGAAATAAATTCAAGTTTGACTAGTTTACTTAAGAGATGTTTGCATGAGAACCCACAAGAGAGACCAACCTTTGCTACCATTGTGGAGGCCTTGGAAGTCTTGAGTGCTGAATCTAGTGATGCCATAACAGATGAAGTTATCAAGAATGCTAATGATAAGATGGCTCAACTGTCCATGAAGGACAACAGTGGAAATTCAAACAAGTCATTACTGTCTAAGTTCACTTCATCGAAGAAAAATAGATTTCTAAAACGTGCACCGCCACTAAAAACGTCAAAAAAAGATGCAAGCTCTTATGCAAATGCTGATCAAGAGACTATGACAACTTCGCAAAGGAAGAGGCTGCTACGATTCAAGAGACCAAAACGATCTAAAAACAAATATGCCGCCAACAAATCAATGTTACCAGAAACTCCAGAAGAAGGCAATGGAAGCACGACTCAAATTTTCAATGAAAGTGATGAGGAAGAGGTTATGTCCACAGGAACTGATACCTCAACCGAGAGCATGACAAGTATAGAGAGAGGAGCCCCTCCCTACAAAAAACACGCTTTCTTCAGATATTCGTATGCACCGGAGCCAAGGGCAGGAATGGTTGTTCCTCAGGGTGTACAAATTGAACATAGTCATGTAGCTTCAGGAGTTCCATTGGTTCAACCAACCTTATTAGCAAATAACTCAGGTCCCCCTATTCCAAAGTCGATTGACAAACATTATAACATAAATCCTGATGGTGACGTAAGTGCAATGTTTTTCTTTGACCATAATCCAGCATCAAAGATTCAAGAACGTCCAATAATGAAGTTAAGAAGACATGATTCAGAACCTCACAGTCTCTCGGAAAAAGGAACAGTCCATCGCAGAGCAAGCAGCGCGAATAATTTCGTGATTGGAAGAAGTACTGTCTTAGAATACGTACCCTCAATAGCAACTCCAGTACTAAACCCTCCTTTTCCTACAATGAATTCTATGCAAAATCACAAGTTTTTGACCTACAATGTTCATGCGAAGAATGTTGATCCCTCTCCTGTATTATCAACTATATTGGAGACACAAGATCCCTTCCCCATGCCAGTTTCATCAAACGAAAGGACATATTTAAAAGATTTATCAGAAAGTGATACAAACAAGATTACTATGGCACCTACTTTATGCAGTGACATTCCAGGCATAAGCATGCCTGTATTGGGTGGCCCACTCAGTAACCCCACAGTGCATCAAGAACCGTTGTCGTCTTCGTCAGACTCGGAAACTACAAGGTCTTCAATAGACGTGGAAATGCCAACATCGAATGTAATGCAAGCTAGCAATGAGGATAATAATTCTATTTCGATTGTGGATGATGACGATGCACGTCTAGATGCCGCAGCAATTTTATACTCTCAATTTTCGGCGCAAAGAAGTGACAAACCTCCTTTGCCTCCAAGAAAATGAGAGAATCAAAAGGTTATCCTTTATATTAGAAACTTCCAAGAAAGTTTCTGATATAAAGTATGACATGTAAACAAGAAAATTAATACATTAAAGTTGCTATTATGTTTCATAACTTTTCTAATTTAAAGATTGATGTCTGTTGTAAACATCATATTCAACCTTTAATTGTTCTTCTTGGGAGAAACTGAAAACAGGATTTTCAGTCGCAATGGAGTTTGTGACGTGTTTATTTTTTCAACTTACGCATGACATTGGCAAAAGAAGCTAATTCTTGTCCTGGGCACAACCACTGCCATACGGCACCGTACTAAGTTTGAAAGTTTACATCTTTCATTTTCGTCGTAGCCTACTACGTAGTTGAACTTGCGATATAGATATATGAAGGTTATTTACGGAATCATTTCATTACACGTCAGCAATTTATGTACATAGCATCGTACAACAAAAGAGAAAGGATTGTAAGAAAGACTTAAATTACTCACGTTTTTATTGCGCTTAATTTGTGAGATACATTGCTTATTTTGTAAGATATAACTTGAACATGAAGGTTGCTGCATTGGCTGTGTTCCTCTCCTTAGCTGGTTCTACATTGGCATTTTCTCCTTCATGCCATGGAAAAAGTGGAGTTTCTTCATCACAGTTGAATGCTGTGAACAACAATCGAAGAGAGTTTCTCTCCAGCATCACGGCATCTTCCCTCTCCGTCCTTGTTGCTGCTAATCCTGCACAAGCCAGTCTTCTTGATGAATACGGAGGTGATCCCGGAAAAATTCAAGAAAAGAAAAAAGAAGTAGTTGTAGAAGCGAAAGCTACACCAAAATCAGAATCGGTCATCGAACCCAACCTCAGATCAAATTATTACTACCCAACCAATAAAAAGAGATACCTACCTCGTATAAAGAAATGCAATGACGCTATCCCCGGAGCTGCAGAAGCTATCGGATCTTTGAACTGGGAAGTAGTGGAAGAATTCAACTCAAAAGTAGCAGATGACACAATTCTCCCTATGAAACTCTACACCTCTTCTTTAACTGGTGGTGGAACCAATGTGAAAGTTTCTTTTACGAAGGATATGTTTAAAGCAGCCGACGATTTTGAAAAAGGACAAAAGGCGTTGACAAAGGCATTAAAAAAGAAGGATCAAACTGCTTCATCTAGAGCTTTAGAAGATATGGCTACAGCACTCCTTGCATACAGAACATCTGGAAGACTTCTGGGCCCCGATGGCGGAGGAGATATCCCATCTGTTGACGAGATTAGGAGAAGTGCATGTCGTGTGCAAGGGCGTAGATTTGAGGAAAAAGTGAAGGCAAGAGATGCTCGTTTGGCGGAGGCTTCAAAACAATAAGGCCATAAATTCTTGGTTCTTAAATAAGGGAAATAAAAAAGATATTTAAAAGACAATACAAAATTGCAATTTTTTTCTTTAATCATTATTGTCCGTTTGCAAAAAAAATTAAGAACCGCATCGCAAAGTAGTCATTGAGTTTTACTAGGTTCGAAGAAGAAATCCCAGGAAAAGTCCCTCATGATGTTATTAAATTTACTTTTCCGCCACTTCACCTTGAAAGAATTCTTATATAATAATAAGCCTAGATATAAAGAGTTGCTATAAAATTTGACATTCAAGCACATATACTAGGATCATCATTAGCATTTTGAATCTTCCTCCTGCCGTATGATATATTTTACAATCTTTTTTCTTGATTCAGTTCTCAATGATTCTTATTTAAGTACTTTCCTTGTTCAAGAATTCTAATTTCTCTTTCATAGCTTTATTCTGCTCAACTATTCTATCCAAATCAAACTCATACGTATTTTTCTTTTTTGCTAGCTCAGTTGATTCTGCTTGTAAGCTATCTATTTCAGAAGCGATTTCCTTTGCTTTCGTATTCAAAGTATTCCTTTCCTTTGTAATCTTTTGCGCCTTAAGTTGGACTTTCACATGGTCTACACTCAACTCCAAAGCCTTCTTTTTCAAATTTTCCATCTCTTCAATTTGATATTCTCCTTCTTTCTTCAATTCTTCTAAATCATTCGACACTTTCTCACATTGATTATTGAACACCTCGCATTCTTCATTTAACTTCATTGCATTTTCTTTATATCCATCACTTTCTTTTACAACCCTTTCTATATCTGACTCTAACAAAGTCTTCTGAGTCGCCAATTTCTTATTTTTCTCATTGATATCATCACGTTCCTTCGTGGCCTTTTTCATCCGTTCTTTCAATTCTTCCAATTCCGTTTCGTACTGCTGTCTTCGTAGACGACGTTCATCTCCTTCGGAATTCAACTGTGCTCGTTCAAATTTTAAACGAACAAACTCCAGTTCTAATTCGCGATAACGACCAATTGGATCACTGTGGGAAGTGCTTGTTAAAGATGATGAAGCCTTTTTGGTGCTTTTGGATGAGGTGGAATTTGAAGAGTGTTGACTAGTAGTAATATCGGATTGCATAATAGGCGCTTTTTTATCGTATCAAAACTAAGAAAGAAAAGATCTTATCATAAACAATTTTTCAATGCATGTATGTTACAATTTGAGAAAGAAAGAGATTAATATGAGCTCCTTCATCACTTGAATCACGAATTCTCGAGTGGTCATTGTTGGCATAAACCATCAAAGGAAGACACTTAAGGAAAAATCCACGTACATAAATATATATCTAAATTTTGTCGTCGTTTACATTCCTCTCATAATAGTGTACCCAATTGTTGCACAAAAGGTTTTAGGTGTACATGATAAAAAATTACAAATTATTTATCTTGATCACATTATCATGGTTGGGTGTTTGACTATAAAATCAACAAAACAGCAGCTAACGATTTCATTTCTCTATTGACACTGTCTCTGAAGATCTTTTCATAAATATAATTTGTAGTGTACACTTATCATTTTAAAAGCTATCGGGATCCAGCTATCGAAGCAGAATCAAGTTAGAGAGTGACATCAAATGCAGGATCAAGAATAGTTTCGGTAAATGACATTAATTTATGAATGTGAGATACTGATCAACAAAACTTAAAATATTTTCCAGAACAATAGAAAATTGGAATTTTAACATACATCAGACTTATTTTACTTTGAACACAAACCGTGAGGCTGAGTGGACTGTCCTGGCAAGTTAACTGGCCTTTGGGTTCGATTAGTGCTTTCTTTTTAATTCAAGACCTTCACATGGCAGCTATATTAGCTGAACCTATTACCAGGTGCCTCGTCTCGTCTCTCTGCAATCCTGTCAGAATAATATGTTATCCTTGCACCTTGATTGGATTTGTGTTGGGATGCCGCGGCTATAGGACTTGTGTCTGGTTTACCACCTCTTGAAGCCCCGCAACTCCAAATACTATTAAAATTCATGCTCAGTGTATCTGACCAATCCGAATCGCCCCCACCAAATATGGGAATATTACTGCATTTTTCAGAGGAATATCTTCTGGAATTATTTTTACTAGAAGAATATAAACGACTACGTGTATCCTTTGGGTTCTCTTTTAACCTAGGCATTGGACTTGATCCATTTGATGGAGTGCCACTAAACGATTTTCTACCTTGTGGAGATTTAAGTTTCATTTTCACAGGAGAATATCCTCCAGGATGTGGGGACCGTTTTCTTGTGTCACTTCGTGATGAAGAAATTGGTGAATGCATTTTCTCTGAGGAATTAAATCGTTTCGCATTCAAAGAAAGAAGAGCCTCATCTGGTAATCCCTCAGCATCCTTCAAGCGTTTTGAACCATCTCGAACAAGGTTTTTCATATCATCATATTCACCCATGATGAAAAGTGACATCATTTTAGAATCTTCTTTTTTATCACCTACAACTCCCTAAAAATATACATGAAACAACAGAGATTATTGTGTGAGAGATTTTATGCAGAAAATAGTTGACGCGTACTGGTTGGATCAAACTTACGTTAGCGCTCTCTTCCACCAAATCTTTAGCTTTGTCGATTTTTGCAGCTTGCCGAGATTTTTCATCAGCTTTCCCATTAGACACAGATCTCGAGCTTCTACCTGACTTTTTGCTTTGTACAGTTCCATCTCGAGCGACTGTTAGACCCCTAAATATTTGTGCTGTGCTTGCGGCAACATTGTTTTTCCCCGTTGCGCATGAGTCTTCTGAAACACTCAACTGTATTGGTATATGGTTACTTTGCATTGGACCAGAAAGGCGTCCTGTAGTAGGTTCTATGCTCGAATCAAGATTGAGTCTGTAACATCGCATTCGTTTTGCACTATCTGGAGGCTGTGCGATTGGCTCAGCAGTTCTTGTCTCATTTCTTACCGGTGTCGTTGCATTCCTTTGTCTAGAAGTCATCATTTTATTCTCTTTGAAATCACCTTCGTTATTGTGTCGATTTTGTGATTGCCGAGCAACATTGAGAAAAAAATTATTGGTGTTATTTCCTTGCTTTTCCATGAGTGGAGTTTGACTATCAGCAGAAAAATGGTCAACTGCTTCCGCTAAAGGTTCATTTCCATCATCTCTTTGTTGCCTATGTTGTTGATAGGACGATGCAGTAAAGTTCTTTCTCTTATGTTTATCTGCCATACTTATTTGGTCAGAGTATTCTTGGCCATGATGATTATCGTTGGGCAACTCCGAGCATCGGCCCATTGCTGCCCGAAAGAAAACGCCAAAAGGTGAAGAAGTCTTAATTTTGACCGTCTGATTACACTCTCAAACGAATGAGAGGAAAGATTCTAGTGCTTCTAAGTTAAGTGCTTGATTTTGATATTGTTCAATGATTCAGGTCGCCAGTTCCTGTTCTAAGAGGAAGTGCCTAAATTCGGAAGAGCTTATTCTTGTGTTGAATGTGAAAATGAGCTTTTCGGAAAGCTATGATGTTGTAGCAATCGCTCGAAAGATCACAAAAAGTGAGATGTAGAGTTGAAGAAATTTATTTACATTACGATTGGATCAGTATTTATTGATTTTACACTCTAAATCAATCTATTTATTAGAATAATATGCATGAATTATCTCTAAAAGAAGATCGGAATTCTTTAAATATGTTTTTGGCGAAATTTTGCGAGGTTTCCTAAGAGAAAATTAGCTCCTGCACTACATTTTCTGTTCATAGATTTATTCCTACGTAAGATTATTACCAAATATAAAACGTAACTCTGATAGTTTATTTATTAGTGTCCAGCTTTGGGCTTGCCTATAAACATTGAGTTCGAATTCTTTGAAACAAAAAAGCGGGAATAAGAAATACTTAAAGACTTATTTAGATATCTAAGCTTTCAAATTTAATATAAAGAAGTGGCGAGAGTACAAAAACTTTTTAAGTATACGAATAGCTGAAGTGCTTTTACCAAGAATGAACTAAGAGTACGGTAAATTGTACAGCACTCACTCATATCAATCTCCTGCTACAAGTGGAGATTACTGATAAATGCTTTCTATTTTAGCGTTAACATTCAATTTAGATTCCAATATTTGAGTTGATTATCGGATAACTGCTCTTTATCTACCTATCACTTAAAAAGCATCAACTCATTCTTGCCCCAACAATAATCCTCACATATGATAAATCCCTCAATGAAGATTATACAAAACTTTCCTTTTTGATTGCATACTTCTTGTTATGTCCAACATATTTTTCATTTCTTCGATACTGCAACTTCATAATGGTCAAAATATGATTAGGCTGCGATGTTCATAAATATAAGGAGTTTTGTATAAAGCATTTTTGAATTCATATGCGATACATCTGTAGAAGAAATATTGATTTTTATGCTGAGAATACTTAAGCTTAACTAGATTGTGACTATTTATTTGACCTTGTTCCTTTTAGCATTTTTCACTCCCTTATCCTTTCTTGTTACCATGCCTGCGTTTTTGTTTCCACCAAAATTCTTCTTTTTCTTTTGATTGTCCATTTCTTCAAAATCTACTACAATTGCTTTTCCGATCCTATTTCCCGCAACATAACGTGCTTCTACCTTTTCTTTGACCTTTTTGGATTTATCCATGTAAAGTTTGTAGTCTCCTGTATATTTGACTAATTTTTTGTCTTCTATGGCAACGATTGTGGTTGCAATTCTACTGATGAAGAATCGATCATGCGAAATAACCATTACACTGCCCTCAAAGTTTTGCAAAGCTTCTTCTAACATTTCCTTCGCAGGAATGTCAAGATGATTTGTGGGCTCGTCCAAAACTAGCAGATTTGCTGGCCTCAACATCATGCAACACAATGATAAGCGGGCCTTTTCTCCTCCACTTAAATTACTTACTTTCTTATCTACTGCATCACCCTTGAATAAAAACTGACCAAGTAAAGCTCTCAACTCATTATAACTCTGATTGACACTAGCACCTTGAACAGTTTCTGAAACTGTTTTATCTAAATCCAATGCATCAGCTTGGTTTTGCTGGAAATAGTTTGCAATGATATTCTGCCCAATAATTTCAGCGGTTCCCTCGTTGGCCTCTTCTTTACCCATCATAATTCCTTTGAGCCGAGATATTATTCATATGAGATATACGTATTGAAATAATTCAAAAGATAATGATATCAAGAGGTCTCCTAAAAGAACTTACTCAATAAAGTTGATTTGCCAGATCCATTAGGTCCAAGCACCGCAATACGATCGTTCTTTTCTACAAATAAATCAACGTCTTCGAATAATGTATTTGCTACCCCCCCTTGGATATAAGCATGAGAAAGATTTGTAATCTTTGCAACCTACAGTAGAAAATCTAAATGTGAGGATACATTATAATAATTTAAAACAGATCAATTCAATAATATAATACATACCTCAGGACTAAGCCTTGGAGCATCAGGAAATCTAAAACGGAAAGGCTTTCCAATGAATGGTGGTTTTTGCACGTAATCTTTACTTGAAGTTATTTTATCAAGTTTAGCTTGGCGTTGCTTAACAGCCTGTGGCTGTTTTACCTTAAATTTATTAATCCACTGCCTTTCTTCCTTTATCTTCTTTTCTTGGGCCTTATACGCAGCATTCCATGAATCCATGCGAGCTATAGACAAAAGTCATTTGTAAGTCAATAACCAATCAATATTGAATGTTCTAAACATGAATAGTTCGATTTCACTTACCTTTCTTTGATTTTAAATATCTAGAGTAGTTGCCATCATATTCTGTAGCCAAACCTCCTTCTGTATCCACAATCTTTGTACATACCTGATCTAAGAACTCACGATCGTGACTGACAATGACCATGGGTATATTTTGGTTTCTTAAAAAGTCTTCTAGCCACTCAACACTCTCTAAATCTAAGTGATTTGTGGGCTCATCAAGAAGGAGAATGTTTGGCTCATTCAATAGCACTTTTCCAAGACCAATTCTCATTTTCCAACCTCCACTGAACATTCGTACTTTACTTTCTGCCTCCTCTGCCGTGAAGCCCATCAAGTCCATTATTTTTTTCGCCCGACTTTCAAGAGTGTATACATCTTTCGCATCTGCCTTTCCCTGAATATCTTGCAATTGATCTAACACTTCTTGCATACCTTCCACATCCGAGGGATCAAATCCTTCTAATTTTTCTTCTGTCTTTCTCAAATCTGCCAATATTTTATTTTCTTCTTCAAATACACTTAAAAATTCATCTTTCAAACTTCGTTCAAGATCAAGTTCGTCAACAAATTCTTGTCGCAACATGGATACCCTCAAATCCTTTTTGCTTTTCACTACATCACCAGCAGTGGGCTCCATTTCCCCATTCAGAATACGTAGCTGTGTTGTTTTTCCTCCACCATTGGCACCCACTAAACCAACACGATCTCCTGTCTGTACTCCCCAAGTTACTCCCTTGAGTACTTCTTGGTTACGAAATGTAATTGCTACATCTTCCAATCGAAGTGCGGAGTAGTCTGGCTGAGCTGATTCCATGACTCTGATTCGAGGAGGTGGGCGTTCTTTTCGGATTCGCTCTTCTAATGTAACTTCCTATATTACCAATGCATTGTAGTATGATTCAGTATTGTGTCTTAAATATGACATAGTAACTAAAATCCATTGTACTTACCTTGGGTTGTTCAACTTCTTCTTTGGCTTCTCCATTTACTTCCTCTGGGACGTCATCTTCAGCAGCAGCCTTATTAGCAGCTTTTTTGGCAGCTTTAGCTGCCAATTTGGCTTCTTTCTTTTCAGCAGCCTTTTTAGCTGCTTTTAATTCCTTTTTACTCAATTTAGGAGCATCATCTTCTGCCTCGGTGGATCCTGCAGCAGCGGCGGCTTCATCACGTTCCATTTGCTCCAAAGCTTTCAAAGCTCTCATTTTTTTATTTTCAGCTCTGGTTTGTTCTTCTTCAGCTTCCTGAGCATCACGTTTTTCTTTATTCTTATTTTTCTTGGCTTCTTTTGCAGCCTTCTTAGCTGCCATCATTTGTTCTTTCTTACTAAGACCGGAATCTTCCTCATCCAGAGCATCCAAGTCCAGCGCTGCCATTGCTGCTGCTTTCGGATCTACTTTTTTATTCTCTTTTTGTTTTTTCTTTTCGGCTTTCATTTGATCTTTTTTCGACATGGTTTCGGGTCCTCCTTCAAGTTCTTCCAACGCTGCGAGAGCTGCCGCGGCAGCACCTTTGGGGCCTCCCTTACCTTTCTTTTTCTTTGCGAATAAGGCAGTATCAAAACTAGATGAAAAGGGTGTGGAGATAAAAGCTAGTGAAGGAGTTTCACAAATGTTTGTTTGGGATTGTGGTTGGGAAGAGAATGATGATACTGTGTGTATTGGATGTGTTTTCCCATTGTAGCTAGAAAAATGTTGGAAAGCTGCCACACTTGCATTTCCAAGAAGTAGTGCAAGATGCGCCCTTGACAATTTATGGCACAACTTCATTGTAATGCTTTCTAATCACTAATGTCTCTATGCCACTTCCAAAAAGTTTAAAATACGTTGGAATGCGAAGTGTAACTTTGTTGGAATTCTTTGAAGCAAAAATAGTTGCAGCAGTTTTCTTTCTTCGCGTGAAGAATGAGTATTCCCCGTTGCATGTTCAGCGTAGAAATTCAATACATGGCGAACGTATATTTCCAGGAGGAGCAAATTTCGTGCAATATATAGTCTCTAGTGTCAGCAAAATGGTCCACATCATCACCCTGGAAATTCATTTTTGAAAAATAGAAGAACAAAATCATCTCTACTAAGATCATACTTAGATAGTGTCGTATGTACACATGGTATTGCAACATTCGTGCGTCACTATCGTATATACAAAAAATGGATGATTGCTATTGAGATCCATCCATTCCAAAAAATCATTTAAAGTACTTTTGTCATCTAAAAATTAAAAAAAAACTGCTGTAGGAAACCAAAATGGTCAATTCGGCCATGCAGAATTCATAACAGCAAAACCGTGCTTTTAATTTAGATTTTGTCTTTTAGAAATTGCTTTTGGATTGCACTTGCACTTGATGAGACGAATAGAAAATATTGGAATGAGCAAAAAATTTTGACTGCTGAGTAAATACAGTTCCATTCATGAAATTCTTCAGTCATTCATGCCTTCTTGAATATGAAAGCAATTGTAGAAATATTCTAGAAATGAAAAATATGAGACATCTATTCACACATTGTTTTAGTTTAGAACACCTATTTTAAATTGATCTAAAAAGTGTTGGTAAACTCATTGCAAAATTGATCGGAAAAAGCTTTATAACTACACTAAATTATTTTATTTAAAATCTGTCTAGCTTCTTTTGTCTTAATCAATAGAGTTGTGAAATTTAAATAACATACACTCTAGATCATTCAGTGTAAATTAACTTTTGAATTTTCTCATCTGTGCTAAGAAATACTCTATTGAAAGCATGTATATTCAATCCTCTATTTCGATATTTTTGCGTTCATACTTTGGGATGGTATCATCTCAAAACCCAAAAATAGAATATAGTAAAACTTTAGTTCATGTTTAAGGAATATAATAGAAAGTTCTATAAAGTCTTATGTAGACTCGTCTCATTTATAACAAGGACAAAATGGTATATTTTGAAGTTGTAGTATGATAAAAAGGTACCGACTTTGTAGGAAAGTTGACATGAAATAGCCTTTGTGTAGAAATTATGTTTGATACAATTGAGAACGGACATAAAAAGAGATTGTAAGATTCTTGCATTTGTATTTTTGGATGGTATCTTATCCAAAAACCAAAAATAGAATCCAGCAACCACAACAAAAATTATAGTTCTTCTTTTAGGAAGCTTAGATTGTTCAACAAAAACTTCTCAAGAAATGAGAAAAAGATATAGAATCTTCTCCTTTATTGCAAGGATAAAATTGTACTTTTGGGAGTTACAGATTGTGATGAAAGGAATGCGAACATTCATGACATTTTAAATGAAAGAACCTCTTATTAAAAAATATATTCGATTCAATTGAGAAAACATTCATTTGTAGATTTTGATTCGATTTCTATCAAAATCTTTAGAATTCTTTTTGTATCCGACCCAAATATTACATAGCCAGCAAATTCAAAAGAGCCTGAATAGAGAATACGTTGACGGCCTAAGTTGCTTCCTAAATCAATCTCTCCAATCCAATTTGATGCAATCGTATAGATAGCCTACAACATTATACTTACGGTAATCTGAGTAGAACAAAAAAAGATTTAAAAAGATTTCCATACGCTTCTCATATTCAATACCTACTTAAATTAAGCCGAAGGTCTCCGAAAAAAAGAACTCGCATCAGTCACAAAATCAGATTTGAAAATATGAAGTACCCCAAAATTGTATTAACTTATTTCAATATTGAGGGAGCAGCCGAGCCAACTCGTCTTGCTCTGGCACTCGCTGGAATAGAATATGAAGACAAACGTGTGCAATTTTCTGAATGGGCAACGATGAAACCAACAACACCATATGGCCAACTACCCCTGCTAACTGTAGATGATGGTGCTTTCCAGACTCAAAGCAATGCTATGTTGCGATATGTGGCATCATTGAATGCTGGCAATGGATTGTATCCTAAAGAGAATCTTTATGAAATTGAGGAATGTATTGGACTTCTAGATGATATGAAGAATAGTTGGAGTCCCAATTTATACATGTCCATGCGTCCAGCTAAATTCGGGTATCCAGCTGATTATGCAAAGACCGAAGAAGGAAAAGAGAAGTTGAAATCAATGAGACAAGCATGGATAAAGGATGAGCTTCCAATATATCTTGGACATTTGATGGCTAAGATTGAAAAAAATGGAGGGAAATGGTTGGCGTCAAGTGACAAGCCCACTATTGCTGACTGCTACGCTGTTCCCGCCCTTAGAAATTATACGAGAGGTCACATTGATCATGTAGATTCCTCTTGTCTTGACTCCTACAAACCGATTGTAGATTATGTTAAGCGATTTTGTGAACTTGAAGGAATTAAGGGACGTTACACTGACGGTCTTCACTAGATGATGCATTCTTTCAAAATAGTTCAAAGGATTATTATAAACAAAAGTTTTAAGAAAATGTAGTCACTATATATGTGCGAGTATGAATTAGTTCAAAAACTTTTGATGAAATAACGAAATATGATTGAACATTCATTATCTCTGTAATTCGTTAACTTCAAGCTGCATTTGACAAAAAGTGATTTCATTACCATTGATATCTTTTAAAATAACTCGATATGGACAAAAACTCTATTAGTTACCTAACAAATGTTTATTGAACCGTCTGAAACTTATTGATATTCTAGATTGTGAGAAAATTCTGAATGCCTAACGTATTATGTTTTATCCTACAATTCATTTGATAGCCTTGTTCTTCTTTTTTCTACTTTTCTTTTCTTCCTAACTGGTCTAGATTCGTCGAAATCTTCAGTGTCGTCAATTAAATCCTCATCTTCGACCCAAAACATATCTTCCCACCCTCTCTCTGGAATTGCATGCTGCTTACCAAATTCATCCTCTACAGAAAGAGATCCATGAATTTCTTCATCATGATAAACCCAATGATATTCAGTTCTTCTTTTAGGACTTTTCACACATCGGAAACCAACATTGCCTGTACTTGTTGTCCCATGAAGAGTTGCTCGTGCTCCTAATGTCCCTGCATGATTGATACTTCCGTCAAGGGAATCTACATACGAAGCTCCTCTCACAATTCGAGATTTATGTTTACCACCCCTCATCCATTCCCAAACATTTCCTGTCATATCATAAAATCCTAAGTTATTGGGTGGATAATACTTCACTGGATTTGTACCTCTCCATCCGTCTTCTGCAAAATTTTCATTTGGAAATTCCCCGGCACCCCACAGGTTGGCATGTTTCGAGGCAGAATCTATAGTATCATCATCTCCCCAACTAAATAATGTGCGATTCTTGGGCCCCCAATGTCCAGCTCGAGCTGCCGCTTCGTATTCTCGTTCCCCCGGAAGGCGCTACAGGAGCATGATTCATTTCCATTAGAGACAACAAATGAATACAAAAGTGATTCTTAGAATGGAATTCCTTTTCAGTCTTACCTTTCCGACCCATTTACAGTACTCTAGAGCATCACGATGAGAAACATGGACAACAGGGTGATTTTCACGAAGTTTATAGGTGGAACCAGGTCCCTCTGGTTTTCTCCAATATGCACCATCTACTGCCACCCAATGCTCCTAAAAATGAAAATGTGAAATATTATAAAAGTGAGCCTTACTTTTGATAAAAATAATACATGTTTCTTCGACTAATGTAAAAAACTTACAGCCTCCGGATCCTTATCTGAATTTTCTAGTATTTCAGTTTTAGGTACAAATGATGATAGGACAAAGGACCATCCAAAATGTTCCGCCTCTGTATCATAATATATAGCTCTAACAAATTTCCCAAATTCTTTGTTTGTGACAGGAGCTGCGTCCATAAAAAAAGGGTCCAGATGAACAACTTTCGGAGGCACAACACCTCCATCAAGAGGATGCACGTCTGTAGTTATATGAAATGTCCATTATTTGAGAGATACCAATACAATCAAATATAAAAAATAAATATTTTTGTTTCAACATATATCTCTTACCAACATGTCCAAAAGGCTTGGGACCCTTTTTGGGATCAATTTTACCGTGGCGCATTTCTTTCAATACCTGTTCCCTTGTCTTTCCATGTGCCCGATCAGCAATATCATGCATCACGTCAGCTCCAAAATGACCATGCTCTAAATCTTTTTCCTCTATTTCTTTATGTGTCTCATCAAAACCAGTGCCAAAAATGTATTTTATCCCTATTAAACATAAGTTTGTGTGTTTTTGATGCTTTAGGAAAATGGAAGGTATAAAATGATGATGATCTTTAGATCATTAGTGAAACTCACCGTTATCTTCCTCAAAACCAATTCGTGAATCACTATCATGGTGCATCCTTCCCACATAAATCATACCCGGATAATGTTCCAGATTGATATCTGGATGAGGCTCCAGGTCGGTTCCAAATTCATCCATATTTAATCGCTCCTTTGCATGGACAACCTGCAAGTTATCACTTTGGGATATGAACAAAAGTATTGATGTAAAAATAACAATTCTCCGAAAGAATTCAATAAGGAATGTGCCTATTTTCATGTTTGCGTTCATTTTTGTGTCATTGGCGTATTCAAAAGTTATCTCTCGGGCATTCAAATGTTTACAAAAAGGTTTCATTAAACGGTCATTTTTTCCTTGAAGTAGAAATATGTAGATAGATACTTCGTGAGACCTCTACGTTACCTCATGTATGAGATTATACGTGCTCATAAAAATTCTTACAAGAATTCATGCTTTCATAAAATTGATTGTGTAATGTGCTCACATTCAATGCTGTATGATGGCAACTTTTGTAATCATTAAAGTCGACATAATGCAAAGCATCAAGGGAAGCTTAGGATTTTCCATGATAGGCCCTTTCAAAACTCAAAACGATTATAACTGGTGTATGATTGTAAGATAAAAATATTGTATGATACGACTAAATTACTCCAATGTGAGAGAAAGAAATTATAAACTTTTACTTCATTGATATCACAATAGCTACCGCATTCTTTCTCTATTTCATTAAGTTTAACAATGAATAGATAACAATTTTGTGGGATGAGGAATCGAAACTGGACCTCATCTTGAATCAGAACTCAAATTATGTTGTGGAAGATAAGTAGAAAAGATGATGATGTACTGGAATATCGAACGCTCGAGTTTTGATGATGCGTGTGAAAGATTTCTAATCGAAAAATCTTATCAAAGCTAGCCACTTAGACCACCATGAATTGTCTTCAAAAGCATTCGACTTTCCTACGTGACAATATGCAAGCATAAAAAAACTAGATATCATTTGACGATTTTCACGATGTTGGTATTTTTTGCTAATAAATAATCAAATGGCTAATTCTCCTTCTGCTGACAAACTCACGGACCAAATTCATTACAATATAATGAATGATAAAATTAGAAAGAATTGAATAACTGATACAGCAAACCACACCGTGAATTACAGGTGACAAGAGTATAAGAAAAATGAAAATATTATTTTGGCGGGAAATTACGAGTAGAGCTTAATCCATTTTAACACAACTGAGAGAAGACAAAGAATCATGGCCTTACGAGCATTTCGAAGTAATCCATCACTTGGTGGATTTGGCGGAGAAAGTTCCAATTTTGAAAGATTGGATGAAAAACAGCACACATCAGAGATAAATAATAATGGTGGAGGTAATACAATTATCCGAAAAAAGAAACTATCCAATACAGATTTGGGTACACAAACTGAAACAAAAGAAACGAAATACGATGATGATTCAGTAATAGGTGGGATAGGAAGCGACGATGATGCATTTGCGCAAATAGTAAAAGAACTTGTTGATAATGCAGTTGATGCATGTTCTTCATCTCTGCTAGAGAATAAAGATGACTCTGAGCAAGATTTTTTACCAAAACGAGTCAAAGTTGTATTGGAGCCAATAGACCACAAACCAAAAAATAATCAGAACGATAATTACGATGATCAAGATACAATGAAAGAATATTTGAGAGTAACTGTAACAGATAATGGAATAGGGATGGAAAATATTAGTCAATGTGTCTGTGCCTTTAGCACCAGTAAAGGTTCAAATGAAAGAAATAAGGAAAGCTCAGTACAGAAGAAAGAAACCGATTCGAGTCAAAAACATGCAGAAAGCATGCATCAAAATCAGGACTTAACTGCTGGACGATATGGAATAGGCTTAACATTGTGTTTACTTCATGCACAAAGACTTGTACCCAACTCTTTTGCTTCCATAACATCTGCTTCAGCACAATCAACACATTGGGTACGATCAAGATATGTTGTAGACACACAAAAAGATGCAGTTATTTGTGTAAAGGAAGAATCATTACCAAAGAAACGATCAAATGAAAGTGGGACAGCAGTTAGTTTGTTAGTACCGGTAAGACGCAAATGAATGCACAAATAGTTAATAATTACATTCTGTCTTACAATACGATACAATTTAGGGTGGTGCACCTGCAAGAAGGGCATGGCCTCGATTAGCTGAATATCTGTCCAGATTTTATTTGAGTCGGCATTTAAAGTGCAGTCTTCAAGTAATGGCACCAACATTATCCATGCAACCACTTTATATACGGCCACCAAAGCAGCAAAAAATGAAAACAAACATAAAGAAACAAGATGGGACCATTTCAATGCAAAATGACGCTGATAATTTGATGGAAGAAAACATTGAAAATGAATTCTATATCCAAAATCATGATGACGACGGGTGGACTGATGGAATGATATATGATAAAAAATACTTCGACGATACCAAAATATTCCCATGTGATATGACGAATAAAGTTACTGATAATTGTTCACAGCAAACAAAGCAATCTAAACAAACAATCACTTCCAAGAAAACAACACAAGAGAGCAATAGAAAAGTCCCTACTATCAAACCTTCGTACGACGAAAAACATTTTGCCGAGAGAAAAGAGATTTTGCGGGCAGCGCAAGCTTATTTAAATTGCCCTATTGAACTTAAGAATGTATCATATTCTCTTCAACCGATAAAACGAATCCCTCCTACAAACAAAAAACAAAAAAAAAACAAAAGTGGTTCTTGTCCAATGCTTGAGGTGGATATGATCGTGTACGGGAGAGATGAAGGACAAGATGAAGACATTTGTAATCCTCATGACATTCTTATTGAAAAGGAATTCGGTGACGCAACTTTCAAGAATTGGGGCGAAGGAGGTGAAGAAATTCCTGAGGTAGATGATCAATTAGCGGCTACTCTTATGTTAGTACGAATGGTAAATCGTATACCATTGCTCGATGGTGCAGAAGCTCATGCTTGTGGATTGGTGAGAGGATTAGCTTCAAAAGCATCCATGTGGAATAGTTTTGGTCTGGATATTTCAAATATTGACTCTCCCAAAATTAAGGGGACAGATTTTTCTATATATTCCGGAGAAAAAAAATCATGTCGAAGAAAAGCAAAGCAATCACAAGAAACACAAGCAACCGAATTGGATCTACATATACCTCTATTCTCTGTGAAAGACAGCTTACAATTAAGACCATACTTTCAAAGTAGCACTCATGATCTTTTTGAGGTGGGAGATGAAGCAAACACCTTCAACAAAAAAACCTATTCTACACATGCTGAAAACGACCAGTTCAATTTAAAGACTCCTCTACAGCTACGTGATTCCAAACTTCTTCCGGCTGGTTTACGCTTGAGGAAAATTCTAGTGATTGCTCATATCCATGCCAAGCCTTTAGATTTACCACTCCCAACTTTATCAAAGGTAGGATTCTTCGTTGCCTTGCTTATTGCAATAATAGTAACTTTTATTTATCAATACGATTCCTATTTGTTTTTTTAATGTTTTGGACAGGGCCGCTTGCCGATGAACGATCGTAAAATAAACGAAGCAATAGAAACAGGTCTATTTAAATGTCTAAAGAGCCTTCAAAAGACAAATCCAAGTATCATTATGACTTCAAATGATATTAAGCGTACCGAAAGAGATTCTAGATACGTCCCTGCTGTTGCTGCAGGTTTGGCATCAATTGTAGTAAACTCGTATAATGATGACTTCAAAAGAAACGCTATGAAAAACATCCTTTCGTGGAAGGAAACAGATTGCCAACTAAAACATCATCAAAAGGATAAAAAAAATCATTCTTCAATGTTAGATTTTCCCAAAGAAAAAATCTCACAAAACAATATCTCCTCAAATGATATAACAAATAAACTCATGTTATCTTTTATCGAAAAGGATTTCTGTAAAGTTCAAATACTTGGCCCGTTACTTGAAGAACGACTTCGATGCTCGTTGTCATTGAGCACTGAAACGAAAAAGAACCATCATAAGAAAGATATATCCAATGTTTCTAAAGACTTAAATAGAAATGATCGCAAAGAAGAAACAGTAATTGCATCTGACTCTAACACCAGAATTCTCGAAGACGAAAGTCTCAACGAGACAAAGAGGAAAAATATGCAAGAGCCAAAAAACAACAAAGATGATGACAGTGATGTACCAAGCGTTATTCAAACAATTAATCCACAACCTGACGAAAAGATATTGCAAGAATATGAAAGAGACGTTTCATTGGATGATTTTTTTGAAGATTCCTGTGAGCAAAATTTTCATGAATCAATCGAAAATGATAAAGAATGCAAAGAATCGACGACTGATAGCTTTTCAGATGATTTGTCAACAAACAATGATTCGTTCTTGGGAAGCGATGTTTTCAAACTCAATTCTAGAACACGAAATCTTAATTTCGAAGAACAGAGCATAGATTTTGAAGAAAATAGTTGGTGTTGAGAAACTAAGGATTTCCAATGAATCAAATACTTTTTCACTGGACATATTTTATACTCGATTGTTTATCATAGTATGGTCTATAGTATAAATACGCATCGGCTTTTCTTCAGAATGAAAATTGCTGTGATGGGATTTTCGTGTTTAAAAATAAAGGCTGTCTAAAATACCTATGGAATTTAGTATATGGATGTAGGGGCTGCAACTGAAGCTTTGCGGTCCATCCCATTTTGAAGGCATCTAAAACAGCATACAAAACAACAACAACAACAGCAACAACAACATATTAATGACTGGAAAGAAAAAATTGTTTGGACATAGACGGAGTTAATTTTTTGACGGCGTCATCTATTGTGCCTTTATTGCAGCTTTATATGAGCTATTTTCCACTTCAATATTAGAAACACATCAAAATCAAAGCATAGTCACAGCAGTTAAGTTGAAGGCGTCTTCAAGTTTAAAATATAACAAAAAATATTATTACTATTATAATATTAAATGTTGCTAAACCGTGCCGTGAAGGTTATTGCAAAATTATGATCAATCCATACTGATCCACGTCATTTGTTTGTTTTTGTCTTTCTGTTGGAAAGCTATTTTGATAAAATTACAATTGAAAGATGGTTATTAATTGATTGAATCTATTTCAAGTAAGTCTAACGTATGAACAATCGTTTCCCTCAAGTTTATTTGTACGTCATTCATTTCCAATCGGAATTAATTTGCAAATCTAAAAGGCCTCTCGGAATAGTCCGACGCATTCATTAAACATAGCTGGTTCGCAAAGATATTATCGAGTGTTCTTATACTTAGCCCAAGTAAAGGATTTGTCAGTATCATTCGTAAGGAATGTTGCGCGGACCTAATTTGCGTACCTAAACAAGACAAGTGTCTTCTTTCGCAGTATGTTAGTATTCATTCCTTGCTTAAGCTTCTCTTTAGTAATATCAGGAACATATCATAAAAAATAAAAAACAAAAAACAACAGATTTAACATTAGCCTTCAAAATATCACAGATATCACAGATGAATCAACAAAATTCCCAAACAATAATTCTTCCAAAATCCTCGGATGTAGGCAGTAAGGAATTGCTTCAAAAACTAATGTTTTTCCAGATTAAATTTGATGATATGATGCAGTTTTCTTCTCGCTTGGTGAAAGAGAATGAAAGTTTGCAATTAAAAAACCATGAACTTCATGAAGTCATTGGGGCTTTACAGGAGAATTCAATGGAAGGTACGAAAACCGAATCACTTCTAAGAGCAGAAATTCATGATTTAAGGCGACAATGTGAGAAAGTTGCCATACAACTGAGAAAGAACCAAGCATCAGTACAAGAACATCCTGTACAGAACAGGGCCTCATTTACCCATTTCCTCTTGGGTCAACAACCGAACATTAGTTTGGCGAAGAGTTTTTCGAGAAGAAAAAGTCGAGGAATGAATAATTGTGAATGAAGAATAGGAATTATATGGTTTGGACAGAAACAGACTCGACGGTCTCGTCATTTTTCTTTTCACATTAAGTATAAGAGAAGAATCACAATTTCGAACTCTCAAAAGTAGCATCACTAACAATCTAATTAGTTAAGAATAAAAAAATTATTTTGTTTTTACTTCTTGATGATGCTGTGTTCGAATTTTGTTTCGCTGAATATTATTCAGTATGAAAACAACGATAAGTGACATAGTCTGTTGTTGCCATGTTTATAACGCTACACATTGTCAGTTAGTCTATTGTTTTAAATACTTTGAATCTTTAAGCTAAATAAACATTAAAAACACTAACCAACTTGCATTGAATGTCTTTAAAGTCAGATTTTACATTTAAAAATTGATATCGTTTCGAAGTTAGTTGCTCTTGTTTCATTTTTCTTATTTTATTCGGGTTCTCGTTCACAAAATTTTTATTCTCACTTTGCTTGAACTTAATTCATGTAAGCAACTTCAATTAGGAAGGTTCTGATGATTCCAAAAATGTAGGAGTGCATTATGCGTATGTATGAGATGACCCATCAAAGGTTATTAATTTTATAGTATATTTTTTTGCTACTACCGTTCTACTCAAAAAAACAAATTTCCAGAAAATAAGACAGCTTCTGTACAAAGTGTGTAGACATGTTTTTTTGGGCTACGCGCAGTTCTCTTTCCATGGACGGTCGGTTTCGGATGGAAACGCCTCACGGCAAGAAAGTAGGGCGGAATCGGTCCATATGTCCTACGTAGGGAAAGGTAGATAGTGAAACTCTGGGCCCTAGCACAGTCTACTGCCGGAGGAAACACTGTAAACCATATCAGAAACAAACAAATAAACAAACAAACGTATTTATGAGATGACCCATCAAAGGTTATTAATTTTATCGTATATTTTTTAACTCAAAAAAACAAATTTCCAGAAAAGAAAACAGCTTCTGTACAAAGTTTGTAGGCCTGTTATGTGTGAATATTAATCACGAGCGCCATAAAAAAGGGCATTCCATTATATTGACTGGGTTATGTCAAGAAGCATGTACACCAGACAGTTCCATGAGATCACAATTTAGAACAAACTGCAACTTTATTGGTTCCAATATCTTTAAAGAGAGATAAGAGGCTTTGGAATTTTGTAGTTGACATGAATGAAAATGGGAAGAAAAACGAATATTTTTTTACTAACATTCGATGAAATTAGTATTAATATGTTCAGATCCTTTACGTAAGATTTCGATTTCATTCAACCCGTGAATGAAAAAAATTGAGGTTTCAATATAAAAACTAAGCAGGACTGGCCAGAGAGAGAGAGAGAGAGGGATCGGGTCATGATCCTTGTTAGCGCAAAATATATCAGTCCTAACTTCAACTGAGTAGTCTTTCACATTTTCTATTGATGTCCTTTTTTGCCAAGCAGCTAAATTAATATTTCAACTCAAAATAGCTCACCTCGACCAAACATTGCTTCACTCATGCATGAATTATGTGTATATTTGTGATACCCTAAGATATCAAGTTTTCAATGAGCGGCAGGATTTCGGTTTTGAGGCCTTCAACATTAAATGGCCTTTCTTCAGAAAGAATTAGTAACTTCTTCATTTTTAAAGTTAAAAAAAGTTAAAAAATACTGCAATAGAAGATACCGCAATGAAGTTCAATTGTGAAATCCCTTGATTATTTGTGATTTAACTCGATGCCACGTTACTCAATATTATCTGCACTTGGTGTAAATAACACGAAATTGTGTTGCAATTTAAGCGGTATTTCTGTATATTTCTGAGTTAATAAAAGCTGCCTTGGAATGTTGTCAGTGTAATTGACAATTAAAAAATGCTTTATTGATCTATGAGCAACACATTGTAATGACATTTTTTTCTTGTTTTTGGAGTTATTAACTTGGATTTTCATCTAGATTTTTCGAATAACTTTAATTTTATATTTGGCGACACATTTTGATACTAAAAATTAATTCTTAAGTGATAGCAAATGAATATGACCTGGATATAAATACTGCAATAGAAGATACCGCAATGAAGTTCAATTGTGAAATCCCTTGATTATTTGTGATTTAACTCGATGCCACGTTACTCAATATTATCTGCACTTGGTGTAAATAACACGAAATTGTGTTGCAATTTAAGCGGTATTTCTGTATATTTCTGAGTTAATAAAAGCTGCCTTGGAATGTTGTCAGTGTAATTGACAATTAAAAAATGCTTTATTGATCTATGAGCGACATATTGTACTGATTTTTTTCTTGTTTTTGGAGTTATTAACTTGGATTTTCATCCGTTTTTTTCGAATTAATTTAATTTTATACAGCAGTAAACATCTTTTATTTGAATAATTGGGAAACAAAAACAAGTATCTCGGTTGTTGCGAACATAATGTTAAATTTAAAAAGACCCTGAGACTTTTTAATCGGTGTCTCGATTGACAAGTTTGTTTCATATTGATGATATCTCAATAGAGGTCTTTTGTTATTTTTTGAAAGTAGATGCTAAGTCGATTATGTATCTATCTGTTGAGTGAGTCCCTATTGAAAAGGAGTTGTTTGCAATACTTAAAACCTAAAGACTCAGAATAAATGTCGAATGTCTGCATTTGGTCATCGTAATTTAACGAGAGGCGTTTTATTGGCATAATGACCTAATCTATTTCTGCAATTGGCTTTTATTATTTATTAATTACCTAAAATACCGAAATAAGGATTTTATATTAGTTAATTATTAAGACTCCAACAATTGTCATAAGACAAAATTCAAATAATGTCTTTGGGAACATCTCAAGACAAAGACATAAACATCTTAGCATAACTTTGTTGAGAATCAAGCATCACCAAACAAACATAGAAGATCTCACAAAAAATACAAAAGAAACGATAAAAAGACAAGATGAATAGATCCAAGATGTCAAAACTACTAAAAGCTTTCACAACAATTGCAGTATTCGCTTTGTTGGTTACAGACAATGCACTAACAAGGACGATGAAATACTCCCAATTTGAAAGGGAGCTCTCATACGATCAAAACCCAGAGTACATGGAAAATATCATGCGTTTCCTTTACTATAATCTTGATCCATATGATCAGTCCGCTAAATTGCCTTTGTCAACCAACAACTATCCAATTGGCAAAGGGTCGGTCATTGCACTTTTGGTATCCGGACGTCCTCAAGATGTGGAAGAAGCTCAAACGGCTTTGAAATCTCTTGAGTTTCTCAAAGGCGACAAAAACCCAGAGCACCCTGCTCCAGTTCTTATCTTCAACGAAGGTGATCTTTCGAAAGAAGAGGAGTTGGCTCTTGCGAGCAGTACCAACCGTCCGATCTCTTTTCCAAGAGTAGACTTTACATCCTTTCCTGAAGGATTTGATCCCGACACTGAAAAAATAGAGTTTAAAGTAAAAGGAAGACCTAAATGGGGTTACTATCAGATGATCCGATTCTGGACAACCACCATCTGGAAACAAGCTGCTATTGAACGATTCGATACAGTTATGAGGATTGATTCAGACTCCTGCTTCAAGGAAGTGAATGATTATTTGCCCAACTTTCAGTATGATGGTTTGTATTACCATTCCCAGTACGTTGGTGTCGAACCTTTGCACGGAGCAAACTACATCGAGGGTATGTACGATTTCGTACAGAACTGGATGGCAGATACCCATCAACCTTCTGAACCTAGAAATCCATTACTTTGGCACTATGCTACAACAATATGGGAATCCCAGAGGACACTTCCCTTATTCAGGACTAATTTTGAGCTATCGAAAAAGTCTTTCATGCAGCGAGGAGATGTGGCAAGGTTTCATGAAGCTGTTACAGAAAAATCGCCTTTCCCTGTATTAAGGCATCGCTGGGGAGATGCTGTGCTAAGATACCTCATGGTTTCTGTTTTCGAAAGTCCAAGCAGAGTTATGACTGTGAGGCCAACAGGATATTTCCATAAACAAGGATGCTCCAAAATGGAAGTTGAAGAGGCTCTTGCTGCGTTGCATGGTGCCAATGAAAAAGCTATTGTATAATAAGCTAAGAATGGACACTTAGGAAAGAGAACTTTCTCTTTTAGAATAGATACACATAAATATGAACAAAAAAATTACTTCTCAGAAAAAGACTTTCATAACATGTAATACTGTGCGAATTTTTTTCGCTTGAATCCCAAGTTATGATAATATACTCTTGGGAGCTTGGGGCTTGTTGTGAATGTTATATGTTTCCGTAGTATTCCCATTATGACTTCAAATGTATTCATTATTTTTTGATAACTCGGTTTTGCGTCGATTACTCTTCACATTTTTAAATGCCTATCGAATCGTCATTTCTTCCTGTTTGTTGTCAGGTCGGGGTCATCCACATGCTGATTCCCAATGAATTCCTTTGGTAGTCATGCTTATAAAAGGAATGCTTAGTATATGATTAAGCAGCCCCGAGGGTAGATGTATGTTGGAACCCTGTCGAAAAAATATTGCCGATACAAAGACACATTGTTGGTTGGTTATCTTCATTTTCTAATGGAAATTCAGGTATATTTTCGTCTCTAAATTAATGCAGCTTCTTCACATGATATTTTTGTATATGAACATGCACTAGGGAATACTATTCCACCTTTTACATTCTTTATATTCAATACAACAATACAGTAAAATTCTATCTCAACTTCCAATCAATAACTTTGTCATCCATTGTTTTTGATGATTGACTGTCTTTATTAATTTAAGAAAAAAATTGCTTTGCAATGAATTAGATGTATCTAATGTTTTGGAGAGAACGAAATTTTTACAAAAAAATCTCATTTTTTAGTAGAGGAATGTATGTGTTATCAAACATCACTCTTGAATTCATTGAGCACACGTGCTCAAAATAAAAAAACAAAGATCCTTGGGGACAAAAGTTGAGCATCACACATAAGAATTCAGGTTTTGTATAACTACTCAAAATCAATTATAAATAGCATGATTATTTGTTCTAAATATAGGAGGTTATACTACCCTCGAGAAGATTTATATCAATTAGACCCCTTCGACATCTTGAATCGATTCACAAAATTTTTATGAATTCTACTAAACGATGTAGAAATTATCAAAAATCTTAAATTTGATCTTTCAAGCATCACGAGAAGCGAAAAAAAATTGCAGAGGATTCGGACTCTTTTGCCGATTTTCAAAAAAGAGCTTATTCTGGATCAGAACATTCAATGAGTTAGGTAAAATAGCTCACACGAAAGAAGATTGAGAAGAATAAGAGATTCTATCAGAAGAGAAATTTTTGACATATTTTTTAATGAAAAAATGCATCATTCGCATCATATTTTTCAACATATTTATGAAGCAAAGAAGTTTGACGACTTTCATACAAGGTTCTATATTCTCAATGCGGCTGAAATCCAGGATACAACAAGGTGTCCAATTATCACAATAAGTTGATCCATAAACGAGTCACTAAAAATATGTTTTTTCCTTTTTTATATCTTAATTGTCCTAACCTCGAAAGGTAGCTACCGTATCCGTAAACCAAAGAAGAATTTATAATAAGGAAATATCTTTCAGCTGGTTCATCTTATTTCGTATTTGTCCTAAACATCTTTTTCCTTTACCAGTAAACGTAGAAGATAGATTATCCGCTGTTCTTTGAATATTTGTTCCTTTTTCTAAACACTTGATAAATAAATCGACGCTTCGATTAGATCAACTTGTTTTTAATTATTCAGTCGAGCTTGTCAACTTTTACGTCAGGTAGAATTATCGCTTGCTTGGTCACTATCTCTCAACTTTTGTAACGGATACGTAACCATCTAAACTTGAATACGTTGCGAGTTACGCACAAGCATAGACGTTTCTGCCTATATTGAAAGCGCAGAAATGAACACGAGAACCATCCACAGGGCAAAGACAGTCGTCATCATTGCACTTATTCTATAAAAATCTTAAAGAAAGAGTAACTTAAGGAGGTGAGAAATTCAAAGATTCTTCTCATAGTTTCGACCTTGTCCATTTTAAATTATGAGGAAAGAAGTTAAAGAATAATCGCTTTTGCAACAGAGCATTATCTTCACAAACTGATTGTAGGAAATCTTTTGATTCCAGCTTGATCTCCAAACTTTTACCTGGCATTTGTTAAATTTTGCCATGATGAGCAGGCCTAGACAATTGGTTTGTAAAATTGGGACTCATTTATATTGCAAATGCTGAAGAAAAATGTGAGCTACTAAAAAGTATTAGAATTTGTATAAAATTGTGTGCTTATTTTATCGATAATTATTGACAGCCATATTCAATCTGAATGATGAAGCTTCTATTTGACCATCCTCATAACACATGGCCATTAATCAATTATAAAACCATATTTTTTCGCACTTGAACTTTATGCTATGCTCAACAGATAAATAACTAGGTCACTTTTCATTTGACATGGATCATATTGCCTGTTTGTTTATAGATAAATGATCTGTAAGTTTAGAGGAAAAATAACAAGAATGAGAATTTGTGATACAAATTTGTAATGTTCCCACAAAAATGCATACAAATTGTGGATGGATTACGTTGTTTCAAATCATTTGTGGACTTTATTGGAGAAATCCCGTCGTAAAATTAATATCTAAGCTTCAAAACCAATAAATATATATAATCACTACATTAACATCTTTTTCTAAAATCATCCGCTTAAATATATTAGAGAGATGCTACTACTAGTCGACACGAAAACTTTACAACCTATTATAGATTGATACCGTTGACTTATCTCCAGCATTATATTCTTCTTGTGTCAATGGTTTCGTCAATGAACCA